>OIWK01000054.1_pt1 | contig 94190 bp, 72 predicted proteins | sample 1587401 | NCBI WGS metagenome assembly OIWK01 (sample SAMEA3888911, study PRJEB22519) | human gut metagenome | biome: human gut; feature: human-associated habitat; material: faeces | place: Denmark | collected 2009 | reverse complement strand
CGACCATTGTCTGTATTGTCGTTAAGACTAAAAAATATAAAGCCAGTTGTTTTTTAAAACGACAATATTGACAATGTTCAACAATAATAAAAGCATCATTACTCCATTGCACAAAAAAAATTGTCGACCATTGTCTGTATTGTCGTTAAAACTAAAAATATAAAGCCAGTTGTTTTTTAAAACGACAATATTGACAATGTTCAACAATTGTAAGAGCAACCTTTGTTTATTATGCTGCGGTGTTGAGAGGTTGTTGTAGTGTAATTTGTGCAAAAAGTCAGTCTTTTTCTTTGCCGTTCGTCAGAAAAAGTGTGTGCTTTGCTTGATTATTCGTCAGAAAAAGTGTGAATTATGGAAAGAAGTATCTATACGAAACGGTACCATACCCTCCTACATTAACAAATCATACCACTCCCCTCCCTACGGGGGAGGGGCTGGGGGTGGGGCTTTTCGTTTTTTTTATCCCTTCCAACACCCTCCTAAACCTCTCCACCAACTCCCCTCTCTTCTCTACCTCCGTCGTCAGTATCCGCTCTGGCGTCAGCTCCACCAGCCACTCCACATCATTAGGCATAAGCATTTTCAGTAGTGGCATGGCTTTGTGAGCTGCCTTGGCTACAGCTGTAGTGTCGTTGGGATTGTTGAGCATGGCGAGATATTCTTCTATCGACTGACGGGTGTCGGCAATGATTTGTTGTTCCGCTTCGGGGTCGCCTTCGGCAAAGACGAGAAGAGGGGCGAATATGCTATTATCGTGTTGGGCGTTGGTGGTAGATGCTGTCGGAGCACTGACATGCGGAGCGATGCCCGTGAGCTGACACAGCGTGGCGGCGAGCGTCTGCACGTCAAACGGCTTGAAGAGGCAGGCACTGAAACCCTCGGCACGCAGTTCGGAGTAGATGCTCTGGTCGTGAGCCGTCATGGCAACCGTCTTCACACCCTTGCGGTCGATGCGTCGGAGCATCTCCCTACCGCTCATCTGCGGCATCTCAATATCAGTGAACACCAGTTGCGGACGCAGACAGCCTATCATCTCTATCGCCTCGTCGGCACTCTCTGTGACGTGTACGTCGAGGTCGACATCCTCCATGCGAGCCATCATCTCGCCCAACAGCTGCAATTGCAAGCGGTCGTCATCGACTATGACAACCTTTATAGTGCGTGATGCTGACGGCACAGTGGCAGTTCCGGCAGTCTTCACTTCGGCAGAAGCCTCGCTCACAGCCTTTCCTATTGTTTCTTCCGATTGCGTGTTGTCGATGTCTACGGGCAGCGTCACCGTAAACTTCGAGCCTTTGCCTTTTTGCGAAACCACACGAATCGTTCCGCCCAACATGTTCACAGCCTCGCGCGTTATGGACAGTCCCAGTCCTACGCCCTCCTTGCCCTGCGCATCGGGCAGACGTGTGAAGGCGTTGAATATGCGCTGCTGTTCGCTCTCGGTCATTCCGCTGCCCGTATCAGCCACACTCATTGTGAGTTGCGATCCGCAGAGTGCAGCCGACACGGTTATGGAGCCTTGGTCGGTATACTTCACGGCGTTGCCAATCAGATTGTTCATAATCTGGCGTATGCGGAACGCGTCGCCCATACACATGCGGTCGACACCCGTGCGCAGACTGCACACCACCTCCAGATTCTTGCCGCTTGCCACGGGTCGAGCCTGTGTGGCGCAGTCGCTTACGAGTTGCGCCGGATTGAAGCTCACGGCGTGCGTCGTAGCCTTGCCGCTCTCAAGCTGATGATAGTCGAGCAGCGCCCCCACGAGTTGCAGCAGATGTTCAGCCGACGAACGTATGCTGTCGAGATAAGCCACCGGCTTGGGCTGGCTCACCCACTCGCCGAGCAGAGCGATGAATCCCGATATGGAAGCCACGGGGGCCTTTATATCGTGCGTTATGGTGAGCAGCAGTCGCTGTCGCTGCTGCATGATTCGTTCGGTCTCGTTCTTGGCTGCAATGATGCTCTCGTGGTCGCGGCGCTGTCGGCGTATGTCGCGCAGCGTGTACACAATCAGCACTATGGCAGCGCCAATGGCGAGCAGAGCCAGCATGGCTATCTTCATCATCGTAGCCTTGCGTGCAGCCATGTCGGCATTGATGGCACGCTGCATGGCGTTGTGCTCGTCGGCCTGTATGTCCTCAAGCATCTGCCCCGTGCGCCATGCCAGCTGAATGCTTACGAGCTTGAGCGAACGTGTGCGGTTGCCTATGGCGTCCTGTCGGCGCGTGTCTGCCCGTTTTATCTCGTGCCGTATGTCGCTGAGAGCCTCAGCCACCGAGTCGGCAATGTTGATGCCCTGCGCCATGGCAGTAGAGTCGGTGCGTCCGCTTTGCATTGTCGTGGCTATGGTGTCCGAGCGCTGCCGACGGAAGGCGTCGCCCAGTCGGCGGAAGAATCCGCGTCGGGTGCTCACGATGTTGTACACCGTCTCGCGGTTGCTGGCACTGGTTATCTCGTTGGGATGAATCACCACCGAGTCGCGTCCGCTCTGCAGGTCGTGCACCTTGCGTGCATACACGGCGTCGCCCGAAGCGTCGGCAAGAATGTTGAGCACCATCATGGCATTGTCGCGCTTGGCACCCATAAGGTTGGCAAGCGTGTCCATGCGCAGTGCCTTCACCGAGTCAGCCACGAGCTTCTTCAGCTGCATAGCCTTGTGTTGCGACTCAGCTATCGACGAGGCGAAGCGGTTCCACTGCCGTGTGTCGCCCATCATCACCGAGCGTTCGGCGTTGGCAGCGTCGAGCATGCTGTATACAAGACTGTCTACGATGTTGCGTCGCTCCATGAGTCGCTCCGAAGCAGTATTGAGAGCCGTCAGCGAGCGCGTACTGTCGTACACCATCTGCGCTGCGAGCACGAGCACAATGGCAAGAATGGCATAGCCGGTGATTATCTTCAGACGTAACGTGCGGTAGTTCATACGTGATTGTTGTTGTTTATATTGAGTGCGAAGTTACAGAATAATTCGCAAAACGCCAAACCGCCACCACTCAGCGGCATTAGTGCAGCTTCTGTGGCAGCGATTTGCAATCCTTAAGACAATAGCTTTTTACCTTGGTTTATTAAACGGTCTCTGGCTTAGCAGGAGTGGCTGGTGTAGCCGGTGTAGCCGGAGTCTTTGTTGAGTCGGTAGTGGTTGTGTCTACCTCAGCAGTGTCGTTTGCGATGTAGAGAGCCAGGTCGAGAGCTTCTTCCTTGGCAGGTGTAGCAGGCTCTGTCTTTGTTGTGTCCTCTACGGGCTGAGTCTTGGTAGTGTCGGTGGTGTCTGCCACTTCAGTGTTGTAGCCCTTCATAGATGTTGCTGACTTGGTAGCAAATGAGTTGCTTGCCGATACCATTACCATCATTGCGATTGCTGCGAAAACTAACTTCTTCATAATTGTTGAATTTTAAATTGTTATTATTAATATGCGAAATCGAATCCCGGCTTCAACCTCTCGTATGCTCCACTCGCTGTGTAGAACTTGTAGTGTGTTGTGCCGTTCGCTTATTAAAATGCAACGGCTGTGCCAAAAAATCGCAGTCTTTACATAACATACTGATTATCAATGTTTAAGAAGAAATTCCGCAAAATTATGGCATTGTGGAAATGTGGGGAAAGTGTGGAAGGGGTGTGGAATTTTTCTACAGAAAGACAAACAAAGCCCCAAAACTACCCATCCACACCCCTCTGCATTTCCTTCGGCGTTACGCCATACGTCTTGCGGAAGGCGTGGTAGAAGCTGGAGGTGTGTTCGAAGCCGCAGCGGAAGGCTATTTCGTCGACGCTCAGTTTGGGGTCGGTTTCGAGCAGATGGCGTGCGCGCTTCATCTTTATCTTCAGTATGAACGAGGCTGGCGAACTGCCCGTGAGCGTAACAATCTTGCGGTGGAACTGTCGCGAACTCATGCACAGCTTTTCGGCGAGCGTGTTCACGTCGAGCTGTTGCTTGTCCATGAGCAGATAGATATGGTCTACCGTCTTGGCGAGGAATCGGCGTTCGACATCCGTCAGCTGTGGCTCCTGCTGCTGTGGCTCCTTGGTATTGGTAGCGTTGTCGCCAAACTTGCTGCGCAGCGAGCGCTGGCGGTCGAGCAGACGTTCCACGATGGAGCGCAGCTCGTCTACGTTGAACGGCTTTGCCAGATAAGCGTCGGCACCAGCCTCTATGCCATTGATGCGCTCCTGGTCGGAAATCTTCGCCGTTACGATGACGATAGGAATATGATTCACCACATCGTTCGAGCGAATGCGTCGGCACAGTTCCAGATCGTCCATGCCCGGCATCATCAGGTCGGTTACGACGAGGTCGGGCACAATGTCGATTGCCTTCTTCATTCCGTCCTCACCGTTCGTAGCGTAAGCCACGGCATAGCGGTCGTTCAGCACATCGCCAATATACGCCGCAATGTCGCGGTTGTCCTCAATGACGAGCACCGTGCACTGGTTGTCATCGGCTTCGGTGTCCACGAGTTTCTTCTCCTCAGTGGGCAGTTCGGGGGCGTTGTCCACCGTCTGCTCATTGAGCTTGATGTCGCTCTTGTTGGTTATCGGAATCTGGATGTGGAACGTCGTTCCCTTGCCCACCTCGCTCTTTACACTGATCTCACCATGCACCGCGTCGATTATCTGCTTCACCAGAGCCAGACCTACGCCCGTGCCCAAATTCTTCGAGTCGGTCTCACCCTGATAAAATGACTTGAAGGCGTTTTCGGCAGTCTCCTGGTCCATTCCCTCGCCCGTATCGGTCACATCCGCAAAGAAGCTGTCGCCCTCGCGCCATAAAGCTATGTTTATCTTGCCGTAGTCGGGTGTGAACTTTAAGGCGTTGGATATGAGGTTGTTGAACACCTTATTGACATAGTCGGGCACGAAGTCCATCGTCACGGGTTGCTTGAAATACAGCTGCAGGTCGATGTTCTTGCTGCGTGCATAGTCGCGATAGGTGTCCACGAGCATGGATATGTAGGTGGTTATGTAGCCGTTGCGCCAGTCTAAGTTGCCCATCTGCGACTTTATCTTCGATATGTCGAGCAGCTGGTTGATGAGTTGCAGCAGACCGTAGCCCTGGCGTTCGATGGCTTGCACGCTCTGCTTCAGTTCGTCGGGCGACTTGCCGGGCAGGTCGCGGCTCATGCCGAGAATCACGGTGAGCGGCGTGCGGAACTCGTGGGTGATATTGGTGAAGAAGCTCTCGCGCATCTCTGCGAGGCGTTTCAGAGCCAGGTGGTTGCGGCGGTGAATGCGCTGCACGTAGAAGAACACCACCAGTGCGCTTATCAGTATCACCACAACGATGGTGAATACTACGGACCGCACGCTCGCTCTTGAGGTTCATGTTGGCTTCGTGCATGACACGAGCCTGATGGTTGCGCTCTATGAGCAGACCCGCGTTCTGTATGCGGTTGAGTTTCTCCATGTCGATGACGCTGTCTTTCATGGCGGCAGCATTCTCGTGTGCCGTCAGCGCCGCGTTGTAGTTGCCCGTGCGCTTGTATAGCTTATAATATAAGGTGTACACCTCAGCCAGATGCTCGTTCGACTTGATTGCGCGTGCCGTGTGCAGAGCCTTGTCGAGATACTCCAGCGCCTTGGCATCATTGCCCTTGGTGGTGTAAACGCCAGCCAGAGCGATGAGCGGACCTATGGCGTGCCACTCGTCTTTCGACGACTGCAACTGTCGGTAAGCCGTATCATACTCCGATATCGCCTTGTCGTAGTCGTGCTCCTTCTCGTACAGCGAACCGAAGGAGATATGGCACAGCGCCACGCCGAGCGTGTTGCCTATCTGCAGGTTGAGTCCCATAGAGCGGCGGTAGTACATCCACGCCGAGTCCAACTGTTCGCGGTGGCGGTATATTGAGCCTATGTTGGCATAGTTGATGGCTTGTCCGAGGGTGCTGTTCAGCTCACGTTCGCCTGCCAGCGCCAGTCGCAGCGCACTGTCGGCACGAGCGTAGTTGCCGAAGGTGAGGTAGATGTTGCCCAGTCCGTTGAGCGATACCACCCGGTTTTTCTTAGCAGTGTACGATGAGTCGGTGCTCTCCTTGCAGATATTGAAAGCGCGATAATGGTAGTCTTGCGCCATGTCGAGCACCCCCATTCGCCTATAATCGGTGCCGATATTGTTCAGTGCCTGCACCACCTCAAGCGTGTCGCCAAGCGTCTCCGCCTGCTTCAGTCCCTCGCTGTGCATGCGCAGCGCATCGTCGAAACGGCTCTCGTTGCGCATCAGTTTTCCCATCTCTCTATAAGCAATGATGCTACCCAGCATATTGCCCTCACGCTCCATGCGCTTCTGTATCATAGAGATAGTGTCTATATTGTGCGAAGAGGAGATTATGCTGTCCAATGCCTTACGTTCGGCAAGGGAAATCCTTACTGGTTTCTCTCCACAAGAAACCAGCATCAAGCACATAATAATGTACCACATAACAGTGGCAGCGTTAAGTCGTAGGTTGTGCATAGGCGTAAAAATAATATTATTTTAAGGTTGTATGTGCAAAGATAGCGAATAATATGGAAAAATCAGACAATTTATATTAAAAAAAAAGCCCCACCCCCTGCCCCTCCCCCGTAGGGAGGGGAGTAATATGACTTGTGAGCTTGTGTAGGAGGGTATGGTGTCCCCGCCATACCCTGCACAGCGGAGGCCGGAGACCTCCGCCACTTACTTAAGCAGACAAATCATACCACTCCCCTCCCTACGGGGGAGGGGCTGGGGGTGGGGCTTTGTAGGGCTTTGCGGGGCTGTGTATGTTGGCCTTTTGTGTTCATGATGTTCCACTGATTCTCAACCACTTACACCATTCCGATGTCCGATTAGAACAATTTAGCACAATGCAAATTGTCCGATTATCACACAATTTTGTCCAATTATCACACTATACATAGTTGAATTTATGCGTAAATTTGCGGCACCAAGACTAAGCAAGACTAACGCAAGCGTGCAGTCAGTTGACAAGTGGAGGTAATTGGCAGTTTGTGATAAAACGCTAATAATAACTCTCTTCATAACACCATACAAGAACAACAAAACTCGCCGACACCTCCACTTGTTAACTGACACTTTAAAAGAGACGACTACGCCATACGTGAAACTTATAAACCTAAAGCTATGAGTCAAACGGACAAATATATACGGCAAGACAGCCGCCGACACAAGACCGACGAAACCGAGCAGTATCTGGAAGATCGCGCCCAACTGCTCGACACTATCCGCGAGATGATAAACGTGGAGATAGACCGACGTGGTGGCTGTATGCAGGGTGGAGCCATCCCCCAAAAACCTCCACCCGAAGACGAACACCGAAAACTTACCTTCCTACAATGGCTCAAAAACTTGATATAAACGACACAACACAGAATAATATAAAATATATAAACAATCTAAATTAATAAAGTATGAATACAAGACGAACTAAACCGCTCATTCCGCTATTCAGTGGCAGATGGGCAAGAGTAGGGCTCAGCGTATTGCTTACAACGCTCGCTTTCGTCGGTGCTCAGGCGCAGACAGCTGGCGAGGGCATAGCTAATCCGCCACGCGATACCAATAAGGAACTGCGCACCAACAAGTGGAGCATTTATGTTCAGGGCGGACTCTCATGGGCTAACGGCGTGTGGTATCAGAACTTCGACGCCAAGTCGAGCTACAAGCAGTCGCCTGCTGTAGGCGGTGGCATCGACTTCACAATCCGCCCATGGATACGTGTAGGTGCCGACTACCTCTGGTCGCGCTATCGTCGCGAACAACGCTTCTCGGTGATTGACAACAAGGTGATGCCAGTCAAGACCTACGGCAACTACATGATGAACACCCACAACATCAAGCTCGGCGTACAGTTCAACTTCATGGAGTTCTGGCCAGCACGCAAGGCTCAGTGGTTCAACATCTGGTTGGGCACCGGACTGGGCGGCACTCTGGCACGAGGCAACGAGTACGGTATGTGGATCAACAACACCAAGACCGAGAACGGTACAAGTTCATCGATTGGCAGCGACGCCAACATCAGCAACGACGGTACTGTCACCATTACGGGCAACGTGAGCACACGCAACCGCCACGAGAACTTCGACAAGCTATACATACCTGCCACTCTGCACATCGAGGCTGACGTGAGCCGCCGATTCACTGTAGGCGTTAAGGGCGAGATGGACTGGCTGCTCAACCGTAAGGAGGTGGCTCCCAAGCACCTTATCTACGCTCTGGCTACCGTACGCTACAACTTCGTACCGAGCCGTGCACGCAAGCAGCGCGACTACTACGACGGCGAGATTGCTGCTCTCAACGACCGAGCCAACAGCCTGCGCCAGGAGGCTGACTCAGAGAAGGCACGCGCCGACCAGGAGGCTCAGCTCCGCCGCAACGCACAGCAACAGAACGCCGACCTGCAGCGACAGCTTGACGACTGCCAGAACAGCAAGAAGGCTGTGGTAGCTACACCTGAACACTACGTGCAGTTTGCTCACAACAGTTCGTATATGAGCCGTGAGGAAATGGACCGCCTACGCTCGTTCGCACGCAGCGTGAAGGGCGAGAAACTCACCGTTGTGGCTGAAGCAAGTACACCGGGTACTTCCGACTACAACCAGCTGCTCTCAGAGCGCCGCATGAAGCGCGTTGTAGACGTGCTTATCAAGGAAGGCTTCGCTCCGCAAGACATCCAGCCGCAGACAGCCATCGGCTCGAAGGAAGGAAAGAAGGCTGCCGAAGGACGACGCGTTACTATAAAGGTAAAAAAGTAAAAGAGTAAAAAGGTAAAAAAGTTGAGAATATAAAAACTAAAAACATACGACTATGAGAACATTAAAATCTATTCTGTTAGCCGGCGCAATGTTGCTGGCGACACCAGCGTTCTTCAGTTCTTGTCAAGAAGACGCTCCCCAGATTGACTACACTATGAGTGTGACTGTGGTCAACGACTTTTCTAAGGTGGTGGATGCCATAAATAATGGTACGCTCAAGAACGAGCAGGCCATCGCTCAGCTCACGGCTGCAATCGACAAGATGAGCGTCGACCAGCAGACCAAGTTGCAGGCCATCAAGGACGTGCTCAACTCGCTCAATGCTACTGTTGATGCCAAGCTCGCTGCCATTGAGGCTGCAATGAAGGCGCAAACCATAGCATTGGAAGGCAAGCTGGCTCTTATCGAGGACGCCATGAAGGCTCAGACCCTCGCGCTCGAAAAGAAATGCGACGCTCTCGTGGCTGCTATCAAGGCGCTGCCCGACTACACCGAAAAGCTCCAGGCTATAGAGAAGGCTATCAGCGCTCTGCCCGACTACACATCGAAGCTTGAGGCTATAGAGAAGGCACTCACATCGCAGACTCTGGAGCAGAAGGACAAGCTCGCTGCTATCGAGGCTACGATGAAGAATCAGTCTATCATGCTCAACGACCGTCTCATGGCTCTTGAGAATGCTATCAAGGCGTTGCCCGACTACACCGACAAGCTCCAGGCTATAGAGAAGGCTATCAGCGCTCTGCCCGACTATACCGACAAGCTCGCTGCTATAGATAAGGCACTCGCATCGCAGACTATGGAACTCTCTGATCGATTGGCATATATTGAAACAGCTATGAAGACACAGACTATTAAGCTCGCGGACAAGCTTGATGCTCTTGAGAAGGCTATCAACAATCTGCCCGACTACACCGAACAACTCCAGGCCATCAAGACTGCCATCGACGGTCTGCCCGATTACAACGACAAGCTCGCTGCTATCGAGACAGCTATGAAGGATCAGACTAAGAAACTCTCTGAGAAATTGGCATTTATTGAGGCAGCTATGAAGACACAGACCCTAACGCTATCGGCTAAGATTAATACTCTTAATACTATTTTGGCGCTGCACTCTATAGATATGTCTCTTAAGCTCAATGCTATCAAGAAGGCTATCGAGAATATGCCCGACTACACTGCTGCATTCAACAATATCAAGAACGAGATTGCGAACCTTGTGAAGGCTGTAGAAGACGGCAACAAGAGCCAAGAGGAAGCTTTGGAATACATCGCTATGCTGCTGAAAGAACTGAAGGAAAATAGCGGTGGCGACGACACGAGTGTAAAGAGTTCTATCGTATTTAAGGTACGTGAAATCCTTTGCTTAGACCCTAACTGTGGTATTAAATATTGGGTAGATAGTGAACCGAAGATTAAGTTCATTGTTGACCGAAATGCTGCTCATAGCAAGACTAATCCGCTGAAGGTGTATAAAAACGGCAAACAAGTGAAGCCTGCCTTGGTAAAGGAAAACGCTACCTCGAATTTGGCTTACTATATGTTCGAAGGTAATATAGGCGATGTGATTAAGATAGAAGGCGAAATCAAGTTCTTCTTCACACACTACGGAACCAAGTACGACCTCTCTGACGCAAAGGGTGTTGAACATCTCGTATTACAGTATGATACCCGTGACGAGAACTACGACTTCTCAAAGATGGATAATCTAAAGACATTGGAGCTTATTTCGGGTGCTAAGGATGCAGGTATAGCATGGCAGACTATAGCCAAAACAATACAAAAGAAAGTTGATGGTACTGCCAAGGTTTATTCTTATGTAGACGATACAAGAAGCGAAAAAGCCTATATCCCAGCTACAAGAGAGTATGTTGCAATTCCTCTACCGTTGCAGGGAGTTAAGGACTTTAAGGTTTGCCTAAACAGCGATGATGACGCTAAATTGGCAGCAGATATGTTCACAAGCAAGAAATGGGAAGTTAATTTGCAAAAGACACAGTTCATCCAACAGCGCAATGAATTGGGTTATACCTTCTAATAGATAAGGTTTAAACTACATTGGCGCCCTGCAAGGGCAAAAGCACTAATTGTTAACGCTTTTGCCATTGCAGGGCGCTTTCGTTGTATAATACTTTAGGAGGGTGGGGATTTACTGGTCGGGATTCTCCACAAATCCCTGGTATTCCTTTGTCAGTCCAGACATAACGGCGTCGTAGCTCTTGCTCTCAAGATGCTTGATGTTGTCGGGACCCTTGCCAATTGGCATGATAGGCTTGTGTATGGTGAGGCGCAGCGGATGCCATGTCACCCAACGCATATCGCGCATTCGGGGCATCACATTGAACGAGCCGTTGATGGTGATTGGCACAACGGGCAGTTCGATGTCGTCAGCCAGCATGAAAGCTCCACGCTTGAACACGCCCAGATGACCCGTAAACGTACGTGCTCCTTCGGGAAATACCACGAGCGACATGCCGCCCTGCAGCGTCTTGCGTGCACGGTCGTAGGTCTCGCGTATCTTGCTGGGACCTCGCTTGTCGACGAAGATGTGGTGGGCAGACTCGCACGCCTTGCCCACGAGAGGCATCTGACGCAGCTGGCGCTTCATCATCCACTTGAAGTTGCGGCACAGGAAACCGTAAATCAGGAATATATCGAACGCTCCCTGATGGTTGGCTACGAACACATACGACTGCCCTTTCTGCAGGTTTTCGCGTCCCTCTACCTTCACGGGCAGCAGAAGCACACGCACAATGAACTGCGCCCACCACTTGCCGGGATAATATCCCCAGAAATGACCGTTGCCCAATGCGCAGCCGACAATTACCATCAGACATGTTATTACGGTGTATATGGCTATCAGCGGAAGAGCTATGAAGAGCTGATAAATACGATATATATACTTCATATTCTTTTAATGTTTAATTATTATACTTTTATTTAACAGAATGAAAAGACAAGTTGTTTGGGCTGTTTTTTCACTCTTTTATCTTTGTTGTCACATTCGTTGGATAATATTTCATCCACACAGTTATTTATACCTTCAATGTTCTTATTCTCATAATATTTCATTATTTTATCCGATAAATTGTCTGAGATAGCACTTATTACTGGAATGCGGAGCTTACGCAAATATTGGCTTTGCCAACGAGCGTACCCTCCATTCATGTGGTTGGTAAGATTATTCAACTGCTTACGTACGAAATCAGACATAAGTATAGCTGCAAGCACACGGATCTGTGACAGATTACCTCCTATAATATAGTAAATATTATGCTGAGGATAGAAATTTCCTTCATCAACAAACACATAATTATTACCCGAGATGTCAGGTAAAAGAATCTTTGTCTTAGTCATTAATGTTGGTGAAACAGAATCTATTGTTGCATACCAACGTGAAGGATTCTTACGCACCTTATGACGTGAGATAAGCTGTTCTTTGTGACTTTCTAAATATTCCTTTGCTCTGGGATATTTGTCCAGGACAACAAGTTGACCATCTTTTGAATAAGGATTAAGGAAATACTTGCCACCCCATTTCATGCAGTCACCACTAAGGTCTCTGGCTCCAATAACAGGCAACAACAAATCTTCTTCCACTTTATCCTTTAATTCCGTTGAGATAAAGATTTTGTCAGCACCCGTCGCAACACCTATTCCTATTTTAAACCCCTGTTCTTCTATAAGACTCAATCCTTTATCAAAAGAATTGAACATTGATGTCCAGTCTTCTCCTTCTGGTGACGGCAACATTTCATATTCAATATCTAAGAAGTCATCTATCTTGTTTATATTTGCATAAAGAACACTATCATTCCTATTTTTATTTGAAATCAATGTAATTGCAGGATAAGCCAACACGTTTTTCTGAAAAGCATCAACATTCTCCATATTGATTATTTTATCAATACTGTAATTATCAGCCACCAACTTTCTCAATAACTTGCCATACTTATTACGCATCCAACGATTTGCACAAACAAAACAATGTTTACCATTTGGTTTTAATAATGAAAGTGACTTTTCATAAAACAATACATATATATCAGCACGATAATAGAAGGTTGGAAACGACTTATAAATAGCGAGCTTCTGTTCTGGAATGTCCTCGTATCTTATATATGGCGGATTTCCTACTACTATATCTACTTGATTATGTCTACCAAGCAAATAATCCTCTACTATAATATTCTCTTCTACATTGATAAGTTCGGGAAACTCTATTTTTAAGCGTTCACAACAAACTTTTACCTTTTCCGCATCTATTTCCGAAGCAAAAACACAGTTATGATAAGCTTGATTAAAATCAAAGTTGAATAATTGCGAGGAGTTTTTAAGTCGACTAACTATTTCCAACAAGAACTCTCCTTCTCCACATGATGGCTCCATTATCTTAACGGAAGAAAGATTGGACGAAGACAAATAACCAACCTCATCAAGAATAAACTTGACGACTTCAGGCTTGGTGTAAACAACCCCATATTGCCCACCACCATATTTTTTATTATCTTGGACTCTATTTAAACTCATCCGTTAAACCTAAAAGATAACCAATAAATGAATTTATAAATGTATCTATTGAAATATTTTCTGCAAGACTTTCATAGTTGTCACATCCTGTTGTTGTTATAAGAGCAACAGCATTATATTTATGCTCAAGCACAAGACGTTGACACAATATACGATAACGATCAAGATAGGTAGAATCAATGAACTCAGAGTCAACGTGAAAATGTGGCTCGTTTACTTTAACTATATGAGTACTTCCTTCGTCCTTACCTACAACCATCAAATAGCCAAGCCAAGGTGACTGATTGCATACAAAAGCCTTTTCACGAAAGGCAGTCCAAAAATCTTCAGCAGAGCCAAGTGACTCCTCAACCCTATTGTTTAAATTATTGCCATAAGATCCAACTTGCGACTTCAGCTCTATTGCAGATATAAGGTTTCCTTTAGGCGAAACAATTAGAAAATCCCAATCCTTGGTAGCACGATAATATCCAGGTATATGATTATTCTTTAAATATATACATTCACGTGGCACACCAGCATCAACCGCAACATTGGCTAACATATCAAGAAAAGAATCAAGCTGTTTACCTGCCAAAACATTTCCTTGCTTCTTTTTGGTTTCCCAAAAAGATTTAACCGCATTAGCTATTTGTTTATTGTATTTCTGTTTCATTTTCTCTAATTTTTACTTTTTAAAGTAATTTCCACCACTTCTGGATCCATATTGAATCGGAACGGCACGAAACCGCCCAATCCTGTGGATACAAACAGAGCGCGACCTGCCTCCTGATAGAGTCCGTCGTCCTCACGCCCCAAGAGGCTTGTGGGGCGCAATCCGAACAGACTCATTTGTCCGCCGTGCGTGTGTCCGCTCAGAGTGAGCTGCACATTGCTGCGGGGCAGTATGGAGCGACGCCATGCCGAGGGGTCGTGCTGAAGCATGACTACGAACGAATGGGCGTTGACTCCACGCAGCGTGCGCTTGAGGTCGGCTTTGCTGGGGAATGGCGGAAGACCGTCGTTCTCCTCGCCCGCAATCACTATGGAGTCATTGGCACGACGAATGATGCGGTGGTCGTTGAGCAAGAGCTGCCAACCCACGTTGGCGTGAAACTCTCGTGTGAGCTGTTCGTTGTGACGGCGTTGCCGCATGGGCAACTTCGGGACGTACTCCGAGTAGTCGTGATTGCCCAATACGGAGTAGACTCCGTCCTTGGCATGCAGACGACGCAGCGTAGACGTGTGGCGCGTGAGTTCGTCGGGGCGCATGTTCTGAATGTCGCCCGTGAAGGCTATCATGTCTGGACGCTGACGGTTCATCTGTTCTACGGCGCGCTCAAGCAGTTCGCTGCGCATCGAACCGAGGTGGATGTCGCTGAACTGCACTATGCGATAGCCGTCGAACGACTTGGGAAGGTCGGGCACACGAACGGTGACACGGCGCACACGCAGATGGTCGGTGCCCGTCATCGAACCCGTGAACAGCACGTAAAGCTGTCCCAGCACAAGCAGCAATCCGAAGTAGTTGCCCCAATTGCGCGTGCCTCTCGTCATACGGCGCACTCCACGACCGGCTATCGACGACAGAACGAACAGTAGCTTGGGCACCACTATCAGTCCGAGCATGAACAGATAGATGTTGAACAACGTGAGGTTGGCTGGCGCAAAGTCGTCAATCATGGCGTAGACAAGCGTCACCGCCACCATCGCAGCACCCGGAACCCACCACAACAGACGCATCAGGAGCGAGAGGTCGAAGCGGTGGCGTATGTAGCGACGATAGACGTAGAGGTCGGGCAACAGGGTTGCCAGTATTATAAATATGAATATACGGGCTATCATCTATTTTTATCGTTTGTATGAATAAAGAAGACACATCAGTCTGCCAGACGTGAGGCGAGAAACCTCCGCATCAGTTCTACGGGCACATGACGGCGCCGCGCATAGTCGCGCAACTGGGTGTCGTCGATGCGTCCGATGTCAAAGTAGTGTGCCTTGGGATGGGCAAACATCAGTCCCGACACCGAAGCATGAGGCTTCATGGCACCGCTGTCGGTGAGGCGTATGCCTATGCGCTTCATGCCGATGAGGCGGTCGATGATGAAATTAAGGCTCGTGTCGGGCATCGACGGATAGCCCACGGCTGGACGTATGCCCTGGAAGTCCTCGCGCAGAAGCTGCGGTATGTCGAGATTTTCGTCGGGAGCATATCCCCAAATGGTTCGGCGCACCTGCAAGTGGACAAGTTCGGCAGTGGCTTCAGCCAATCGGTCGGCAAGAGTCTGGGCTAACATACGCTGGAAATCGTCCTGCTGGAAGTCGTGCTCAATCGACTCGTCGATGCTGGCGGCAAACACCCCCACCCTATCCTTTATGCCCGACGACAGCGGACGCACGAAGTCGGCAAGACAGAGGTAAGGCGCTCCAGGCTCGGAGGGGCGCTGCTGTCGCAGCATCGGCATGCGTTCTGTGCCTACTACGATGTCGTCGCCGTCGGCATTGGCATCGAACAGGCCTACAAGTGCATGCGTCTGATAGCGCGGTTGCAGTTGGTCGAGCATGAAGTTTGCCTCGTTGAGCAGTTTGTCCTTCTCGGATTGGGGCTTGCCGGCAAGTCCCCACGCATGATAGAAGTACAACCAGTTGATGTAAGGGCGCAGTTGTGCTATGTTGAAATCAAATTGTGTTACATTATCCATATATATCAGAGTCTGAACTCCAATGCCTCACCACGGCTCGTGGTGTCGAATGCTCCATTGTTGTATATTATGCTGCCGTTGCACATTGTGGTGCGCACCTGCCATGCGAATGTGTGTCCCTCCATCGGACTCCATCCGCATTTGCTCTGTATGCAGTCCTTGTCGACGGTCCAGGGCGAGTCGGGACGCACAATGACTATGTCGGCCTTGTAGCCCTGACGCAGATAGCCACGACGCGACACGCCGAACAGTTCGGCAGAATTGTGGCTCATCAGCTGCACCAGACGCTCGATGGTGAGCACGCCCTCGTCGACGAGTTGCAACATGGCAACGAGCGAGAACTGCACCATAGGCATGCCGGAAGCAGCACGGGCACATCCGCCCTGCTTGTCGGCAAGAAGATGTGGGGCGTGGTCGGTACCGATGGTGGCAATGCGTCCGTCGTTGAGTGCGGCACGCAGAGCGTCGCGGTCGGCGGCTGTCTTGATTGCGGGATTGCACTTGATGCGTGTTCCGAGTGTGGCATAGTCGGCATCAGTGAAGAAGAGATGGGCTATGACAGCCTCAGCAGTGATGCGCGGATTGCTGCCGAAGAGCTGCAACTCGCGTGCTGTAGTGAGGTGTGCTACGTGCAGACGAGCTCCTGTCTGCTCGGCAAGTTCCACAGCGAGGCGTGTAGACTGCCAGCATGCCTCCTCCGAACGAATCTCGGGATGATGCTCTACAGCCGGGTCGTCGCCATACTTGGCCTTAGCCTCAGCCATGTTGCGATTGATTATGTCGGTGTCCTCGCAATGCGTCATGATGGGCAGTTGCGCTTTTGTAAACAGCTGCTGCAGCACCTCCTTGCGGTCGACGAGCATATTGCCTGTGCTTGAACCCATAAACAGCTTTATACCGGGCACACGGTGCGGGTCTATAGACGTAACGACATCAATGTTGTCGTTGGTGGCACCGATGAAGAAGCCGTAGTTGACGTGCGACTTGCGTGCAGCGTCGGCATACTTGTCGTTGAGTGCCTCGAGCGTTGTGGTCTGCGGATTGGTGTTGGGCATGTCGAAATACGACGTGACACCGCCAAACGCAGCCGCGCGGCTCTCTGTTTCGATGTCGGCCTTCTGTGTCAATCCGGGGTCGCGGAAGTGCACATGGTCGTCAATCACACCGGGTAAAACAAAACACCCCGTAGCATCCACGACGCTGTCGTAGTTGCCACGGGGAGAGTCTGTACCTTCAACTATCTCTGTTATAACATCATTGTCAACAATCACGGAAGCCTTTCGGGCAACACCCTCATTGACAACGGTTCCTCCAAATATTAATGTTTTCATTTTTTCTTCAAAAAAATGGTTGTTATGTTGTTTTTTAATCACACCATCTCACCATCTCAACTCCTCAACACCCCGACTCCTACTGCGCTGGCGCAGCCAACTCATTAGGAGTAGGACCCTGCGCCGGAGCCGGAGCCTGAGCTGGAGCCGGCATATCAGGAGCCTTCATACCATTCATGATAGCCTGATTCTCCTGTGCCTTCTTATAGTAGTCCTTCACGTAAGGATCGTTCTTGAACTTATCAGTAGCCTTGCTCATGATGTCCTCAATCCACGGAGTGAGTTCGGGATAGCGATAGCCGATGGTCACCATGAAGAATACGCCAGGACCGAGCACATTGTCGAAGTTCTCAGTCACAAACGAAGTGACGAGCTTGTCCTCCTGCTCAGTCAGTCGCTGAGCCTCGGCGTTGATGCGACTGTTTACGACGTTCATGTCCGAACCGTCCATAATGGCGCGGTCGTGCATGTGTACGAGTTCCGCCTCCTGATTCTTCAGCTGGTTGTAGCGGTTGAAGAACTTGAACAGCTCGTCGTTGAGCGGAGTGCCGCTGACTGTTTGCTGAGTATTGTCTATTTTGATAGTGATGTCACCCTTTTCGAGCACGAGAGGCAGTACGCTTTCATCATCCATGAAAATATTGGCCATACATATAGAGTCGAACGATCCGTTGAAGTGGAACTGTCCGTGCACTACGTCGCACGAATCGATAGTCTTGAAATCGTTGTCATGTAGAACCTTCAGATAGAGCATGCGTCCGTCGAGTGTAGAAACGTTTGACGATCCCTGGATGTTATAAGAATTGCCGCATGACGCTAACGCCATGATTGTGATAAAAGCGTAAAGTATTTTACTCATAAAATGTGGTTACTTGTAAATTTGTATAAAGACAAAGGTAATATGTATTATTTGAATAAAAGACGTTTTTGCCGAGTTTTAAGTTAAGATTATTCTTATTTAGATTTTTTTCGACACGCCTAATACATCTTCCTACTGAGCGTTGGTAGTGTTTTCTTCCTTCTTCAGGCAACTGCTGATGCGGTGCATAGTGTACATTTCGAGAATTGCAGCCACGAGCAACAGCAACACCCACTTGTTGTAAACCACCTCAATGTAAGTGGTATAGTTGGTGAATGTATCGCGAAGGAACTGGAAAGCGGTGTCTACCATAAGTAGTCCGGAGAACACGAACAATATGTCGGCAAGCGTCATGATACGCTTCAGACGCTTGATGGTGGGGTTGTTGCCCTCATAAATCTCGCTCACCTGCATCCAGGCGAACAACAGTGCACCTACAAGATAAATCCAGCAAGCCACCTCGCGTGCATACATGAACGCAAAACATCCTGCTCCTAAAACCATAAGTATGCCGCCAACAAGGAACAGCATACTCTGTACTCTACTCATTTGTTTCATTATTGTCGGTTTGTGGTTTTTTATCGTCACTCAATACATAAATATCCTCGTCGTCGGTCTTCATGAAATAGCGTTCGCGCGCAATCTTCTGATAAGCCCCCGGCACATGGTTAAGCTCCCTGAGCTTGCGCATGTCGTCCTCGTTCTGGGCGTTGTACTTGTCGATTTGCTGGCGAAGGTCGCTTATCTGCATCTCCAACTGGACACGATGCATAAAGCTGTTTTCATCGACAAAGCCTACGAGTATAATTCCGGCGATGATGACAATAGCATATTTGTAGTGGCCCACAAGAGCCATTATAAGTTTAAGACGACCCATTGTTATTTAATTTGTATGCAAACTTACTCATAATTTTCCGTATTCATACACGAAAATAGAATTTTTTATAGTAAGTTTGCAGTTGATTATCATCATCGCACATTATATAATATGGAAGAATATATAGTTTCAGCACGCAAATACCGCCCGATGACGTTCGATTCGGTAGTTGGCCAGAAGGCTCTGACCACCACCCTAAAGAACGCCGTGAAGAGCGGAAAGCTGGCTCATGCCTATCTGTTCTGCGGACCGCGCGGCGTGGGCAAGACCACTTGCGCACGCATCTTTGCCAAAGCCATCAACTGCATGAACCCCACTGCTGAGGGCGAGGCATGCGGCGAGTGCGAGAGCTGCAAGGCGTTTGCCGAACAGCGCTCGTACAACATCTTCGAGCTTGACGCCGCCAGCAACAACTCGGTGGAGCATATCAAGTCGCTCATGGAGCAGACACGCATTCCGCCGCAGGTGGGCAAGTACAAGGTTTTCATCATCGACGAGGTGCACATGCTGTCGTCTGCCGCCTTCAACGCTTTCCTCAAGACGCTTGAAGAGCCGCCGGCACATGTCATCTTCATCCTCGCCACCACCGAGAAGCACAAGATTCTGCCTACAATCCTGTCGCGCTGCCAGATATACGACTTCGAGCGAATGACTGTGGAGAACACCATATCGCACCTAAAGAACGTGGCACAGAAGGAGGGCATCACATACGAAGAGGAGGCTCTGGCTATAATAGCCGAAAAAGCCGACGGCGGTATGCGCGACGCTCTGTCGATATTCGACCAGGCGGCGAGCTTCTGCCAGGGCAACATCACCTACGCCAAGGTGATTGAAGACCTCAACGAACTGGATGCTGACAACTACTTCCGCATGGTTGACTTGGCGCTTGAGAACAAGGTGAGCGACATAATGGTGCTGCTCAACAGCATCATAGAGAAGGGTTTTGACGGGGGCAACCTCATCAACGGACTGGCGTCGCACGTACGCAACGTGCTCATGGCTAAGGACGAGAGCACTCTGAAACTGCTCGACGCAAGCCAGCAGCAGGTGCAGAAGTATGCCGACCAGGCGCAGCGATGCCCAACGAAGTTCCTGTATCAGACACTGAAGCTCACCAATCAGTGCGACCTGTCCTACAGACAGAGCAGCAACAAGCGACTGCTCGTTGAGCTGACACTCATACAGGTGGCTCAGTTGACGCAGCCCGAGGATGCTGCCGATGGCGCGGGGCGTAGCCCCAAAAGTCTGAAATCCCTGTTCAAGCACTTAACGATGAACCGGAATGCAGCGGCTCGGCAGGTGGCCGCTCCGGAGAATAACGCCGCTCTGGCTGCTGCCATGGGCGCTGCCTCGGCACACATCACACAATCGGGAGCTGCCACGGCAGCCGCTACGACTACGGCTTCAGCCCCTACGGCAGCACCCAAACGCCCAGCCATGAAGCTGTCGAGCCTCGGCATCACATTCCAAAGCCTTCAGCAGAAGCAGCAAACGGAGAAGAAGCAGGAGGCGGAAATAACCAACAAGGACGAGAATGAGGAGTTCAACCAGGACTTCCTCGAACTGCAATGGCTGTCGATGTGCAACCGCATGCCGCAGAAGATGATTAGTCTTGCCTCACGAATGAAGAACATGAGGCCACGCATAGCAGAATTTCCTGCCATCGAGATAATCGTCGACAACCAGATGCTGCTCGACCAAGTGGATACCATAAAGGGACGAATACGTGCCACCATGGCAAAGGCTCTGCACAACGGCAATATAACGCTCACACTCAGACTGGCTAAAGCCGAGGAGATAAGCAAGAAACTCACCAAGAAGGAGGTGTTCGACGAACTGATGAAGCAGAAGGAAGTGCGCTCGTTCGTCGAAGCTATGGGGTTGGAGCTGACATAAGCCAGCAATCGAAGCTGACATAACAACGAACCATTCGTAACAAAACAAAACATCATATAAATGAAGACATTGAAAAGATTTCTGCCAGACATTCTGGTAGTATTGCTGTTTGCCGTCATCGCATTTGCCTACTTCTTCCCGGCAGATACCGAGGGCCGCATACTCTATCGCCACGACTCGTCGGCTGGACGAGGCTCGGGTCAGGAGCTGACCGAGTATTATCAACGCACCGGCGAGCGCACCCGTTGGACCAACTCGCTCTTTAGCGGAATGCCTACCTATCAGATGGCACCGTCGTACGACAGCCAGCAGGTTCTGAACGAGGTGGGCAAGTTCTACCATCTGTGGCTGCCCGAGAACGTTTGGTATGTGTTTGCATACCTTCTGGGCTTCTACATCCTGCTACGCGCATTCGACTTCCGTCGTGAGCTGGCTGTGCTCGGCTCTATAATATGGGCGTTCAGCAGCTACTTCTTCATCATCATCGCTGCCGGACACATCTGGAAAGTGATAGCCCTGGCTTATCTGCCGCCTATGATAGCTGGTATTGTGCTGGCATATCGTGGCAAGTATGTGTGGGGATTTGTCATCACGGCACTGTTCACGGCGCTTGAGATACAGGCCAACCACGTGCAGATGACCTATTATTATCTGTTCATCATCGCCTTTATGGTGCTGGCTTATCTGTGGGACGCCGTTCGCAATCATCGTCTGGCACAGTTTGGCAAGGCTACGGGCGTGTGCTTTGTGGCAGCCGCACTGGGCGTTGTCATCAACCTCTCCAACCTCTACCACACCTGGCAGTACACCCAGGAGTCGATGCGAGGTAAGAGCGAACTGGTGAAGAAGAACTCTGCCAACCAGACAAGCAGCGGTCTCGACCGCGACTACATCACACAGTGGAGCTATGGCATCGACGAGACATGGACACTGCTCGTGCCCAACACCAAGGGCGGAGCGTCAATGCCGCTTGCCATGAACGAGAAGGCTATGGAGAAAGCCGACCCGCAGTTCTATCAGATTTATCAACAGTTGGGACAGTACTGGGGCAACCAGCCCGGCACAAGCGGACCGGTATACGTGGGCGCTTTCGTACTGATGCTGTTCGTACTGGGTCTGTTCATCGTGAAAGGACCTATGAAGTGGGCGCTGTTCCTTGCCACCGGTCTGTCGATACTGCTTTCGTGGGGCCACAACTTCATGTGGTTTACCGACCTTTTCCTCGACTATGTGCCTATGTATGCCAAGTTCCGAACGGTGGCTTCGATACTCGTAATTGCCGAGTTCACCATTCCTTTGCTGGCAATGTTGGCACTTAAGAAGATATTCGACACTCCCGACTTCTTCACACAGAAGATACGCATATACCTCGGCACGTCGAAACATCCTATCATTGCGCACAACACGACCAACATGTTTTGGTTGTGGGTGAGCTTCATAGCTACGGGTGGCATGGCGTTGCTGTTTGCCATCATGCCGTCGATATTCTTCCCCGACTATGTTTCGGCTTCAGAGCTGGAGGCAATGAAGCAGATTCCGTCGGAATATCTGGGTCCGTTGCTCAGCAATCTGCAGGAGATACGCATCTCGATATTCACCGCCGACTGCTGGCGCACATTCTTCGTCATCGTGCTCGGCACCGCTGTGCTGTTGCTGCTGCGCATGAAGAAGATACAGCCCAAGTATGCTGTGGGTGCCATCATCGTGCTCTGCCTCGTTGATATGTGGCAGGTCAACAAGCGTTATCTCAACGACGGCATGTTCGTAGAGCGTAGCGTGCGCGAGACTCCGCAACAGGAGACAGCCACCGACCGCCAGATCATGCAGGACAAAGCGCCCGATTATCGTGTGCTTAACCTCGCTTCGAACACGTTCAACGAAAACGAGACTTCTTACTATCACAAGTCTATCGGCGGATACCACGCTGCCAAGCTGCGCCGCTATCAGGAAATGATCGACCAGTATATCGGTAAGGAGATGCGCGACATGCAGGGTGCCATCGTCAACGCACAAGGCGACATGACCCGTGTGGCTGGCGACTCAATCTATCCGGTGCTCAACATGCTCAACACCAAGTACGTAATCCTGCCGCTGCAGGGCGGACAGACAGCTCCGCTGCTCAATCCGTACGCCTTCGGCAACGCATGGTTTGTAGACCGTATAAGCTATGTTGACAATGCCAACGCCGAGATTGATGCCGTAGGAAAGCTCAATCTGCGCCACGAGGCTGTAGCCGACAGCAAGTTTAAGGATGTTCTGGGCGAGCCTGTAGCACAACAGTCAAATGCCGTAGTGACTCTGAAGAAGTATGAGCCTAACGAGCTGACATACACAGTAGAGTCGCAGAAGGGTGGCATCGTAGTGTTCTCGGAGGTTTACTATCCCGGATGGACAGCCACTGTCGACGGCACAGACACTCCAGTAGGCCGTGTCAACTACATCCTTAGAGCCATCAACGTCAAGCCAGGCAAGCACACCGTAGTGCTGACATTCAAGCCTGCATCGGTGAAGAACACCGAAACAGCTGCCTATGTGGCTTATCTGTTGCTCGTACTGGCTATCGCCGCAGGCGTATTCTTCGAAATGAAGAGACGCAAGAATGAAACAAACGAACTGAAGAAATAACAATATGGAGTTTCGTACACCAGTAAACATTACGCTCGCGCCGTTCGCTATCGAACCGCGCGAGCGTATGCTTTTTGTAGGCTCTTGCTTTGCCGACAACATAGGACGGCGATTTGTGGAGGACAAGTTTCGCGCTACGGTCAATCCATACGGCGTGATGTACAATCCGGCAAGCATCATGCACACCGTGAAGCGATGGACCGATGAGCTTGTTGCAACCGATGAAGCCCCTCAGACGGCTGTGTTCACGCTCGGCACCAACCATGTCTACATCCTCAACGAGACGGGCGAGATAGTGGACAATTGCCGGAAGCGTCCACAGCGGTTGTTCACCGAGCGCGAGCTGAGCGTTGACGAGTGTGCCGACTATCTGCGTGAGGCAATTGCCACACTCCAGAAGATTAATCCTTCGGTTCGTATCATCATCACCGTAAGCCCCATCCGCTACGCCAAATACGGATTTCACGGCAGTCAGCTGTCGAAGGCAACGCTGCTTTTGGCTGCCGACAAGTTGACAAAGGAGATGGACAACGTGGTGTATTTCCCTGCCTACGAGATTGTCAACGACGAATTGCGCGACTACCGTTTCTATCGTGAAGACATGCTCCACCCTACCGACCAGGCTGTGGAATACATCTGGCAGCGCTTCGGCGAAACTTTCTTCTCCAAGCAAACACGCAAGTTTCTCGAAGAGTGGCGCCCGATAAAGGCAGCACTTGCCCACCGACCGTTCAATCCGGAAGCCGAAGAATACAAGAAGTTCTTGGAAAAGGCGAAGGAAGGGGAAAGGGAGTTGATGGAGAAATACAAGTGAAAAGCTCAAAAGCCCAACAAAGCCCTACCCCCAGCCCCTCCCCCGTAGGGAGGGGAGTAATATGTAATGTTTGCTATGGGAGGATAAAAACAGTAGCGGAGGCCAGAGACCTCCGCTACTCGTTTTCTTGCGCAGGGCATGGCGAAGACGCCATACCCTCCTATATAAGTTTACAAAGCATACCGTTCCCCTCCCTACGGGGGAGGGGCTGGGGGTGGGGCTTTGTTGGGCTTCTATATCTTACAACCCTATCCTCACGCTTCCGCCTGCCATAATCCACAGACCCGGCTGGCGCACAGCACCGAGGTCGTAGTATCTGTGGCATGTCAGGTTGTCGGCCTTAACGTAAAGGCTGTACGACGGAGCGGTCCACATCAGTTTTACGTCGACCTTGGTATAAGGCGAATAGTTGTTCATGCGCTGCTGCCAACGTACTGCCCACGATGCCGACAGACGGCTCCAGATGCGGTGGTCGAGCTGGAATGTGGCTTTGTGGCGCAAATACTCCAAGGCGTAGAGCGAACCGAATATCTCGCGGTCGGTCTCGTGCTTCTGGTGGATGAAGGCATAGCCAGCCTTGACACGTGTGATGAACGAACCCGGAACGAGTTCGTCCATATTGAGCGTAACGTCAGCCGAATAGCCCATATTGTCGAGTTTGCCGATGTTCATCGCCTGATACTTGCGACTCTCGGCTGTAGGATAAACCCAGTCGATGATGTTCTTGCCTTCAGAGTAGAATCCGCTCAACACAGCCTCAACGCCGCGTGTGCGGTAGCGTGTACCAATTTTGAAGGTAGAGTTGCGCTCGGGGCTGAGGTTGGGATCGCCCTGCTGTGCCGAGTTTGAAGTATAAAGGTCGGTGAATGTGGGCACACGCAGCGCCTTGTTCCACGAAGCGTAGAACTTCCAGTTGTCGCTCGGACGATAAGAAATGTCTACACCAGGATAGAAACGAAAACGGTTGTCGAGTCCCGTATTGCGGTTGGCAAGCACGCCAGCCGACAGGGTGAATCCACCGAGAATTACATTATGCTCAAGAAAGACGCTCGTGTTGGTGCGGTCGCCACGATGGTCGTAGTGGCGGTCGGAACCGTGTATGGCAGTCCACTCGCTCTCGTCGAGCAGTGTTCCGTATGCAGTACTGAGGATGTGCTCCTTGCGCAGGTCGACGCCAACGGCTGTCTTACCCAGTAACCACGAGGCATGGGCATTGAGAGCAGCTCCATATACATCCATACGGTGATAGTTCTCGCCGTTCTGTGCTCCTTCCTTGCCGCGAGTGAGCTGATAATGGTCTACATCGCGGTGCCAATATACCGAGGGCGAGAACACCAGACGCTCGTCGGCAAACGGACGTATGTCTGCAAGAGCCGATGCCATGAAGCGGCGTGTTGCCTCCCACTGGTTGTTGAAGCGGGCGCTGTAGAATGTAGATGCGCCATAATCCTGCGATGACAGACCGCCCTGCCACGACAGATTGACGTAGCGCGACTCCAAAGCTCCCATATAATACATGCGACGACGCTTGAAATCGCTGTTGGCTGTACCACCGTCGCTCTGCGTATAGCCTCCGCTGAGCTGCTGGCTTACGTTGCCCGTGCGAAGACTCAAACCAGCATCGCCTCCGAATGTGCCGAACGAGCCTCCTTCGGCCGACACACGCACACTACTCTCCTTGTCGGTGCGCGTCACGATGTTGATGGCGCCATTGAACGCCGACGAACCGAACACACGTGCCGAAGCACCCTCGAGAACCTCGATGCGCTCAATGTCAGAAAGAGAAACAGGGAAATCGGCTGCATTATGGCCGGTTTGCGGGCTTGACATGTTCACTCCATTCAATAGAATGGTAATCTGGTCGAACGTGCCGCCATTGATGCTGATGTCCGTCTGTACACCAAAGCCACCGCGCTGACGGACATCTACGCCCGTGGCTAACTTAAGAATGTCGTTGATACTTGACGCCTCCGCACGCTGAATGTCGTCGCGCGAGATGACAGTCACAATCTTTGCCGACTGCAACGCAGTGAGCGGAGCACGCGAACCGGTGACAAGCACCTCGTCGAGCTTCACCTCCTGACGGCCAAGTGAGTCGGCAGCCATTGCTGTAGCAGCAGGCTTAGTGCTGATTCCGTCTGCCTTGGCGTAGGTCAAAGTTGCTACACTAAGGGTGCAGATTAGCACCTCACGTCCGATACAGCTGAACAGAGCATAGCTACGGCGCGAGAAATGCTTGAAGCGCAGAGCCTGTCTGTCGTTAAATCTGTGTCTGTACATAGATTTTTTTAGATGAATTAATTAATAAAAATGAATAAAATAATACAGGGGCGTATATTTTAAAAACTCGCACTACCAATCACTGGCAGTGCGAGTTGTCGTTGCAGCGCTGTGCAACTTATCATTGTTTAATTGTATATATTAATACCATTTCTTACTTCTCAGCATCGATAGCCTTAATCTTCTGGCGAACCAGTTCGAGGTCGTCGCGGAGCTTCTGCACCTTGCGATTCATCTCGTCGATAAGGCTGTTGCCCTTCTTAGAGCTTGCATTGAGGAAACCGAGGTTGTTCTCGTAGGTCTGAATCTCCTGCTTGAGCTGGTCGAAACGACGCATCAGGCGTGAGCGCTCTGAGCCCAAAGCCTCCTCGCCACGCTTAGCCATGTTCTTGATGTTCGACTTGAAGTCGTCAAGACGGCGGCGCTTTGTAGAGATATTCAGCTGACGATAGATTACGTCGAGCACCTCATGATACTCGGCATAAAGAGTGTCCTTCTCCTTGAAGGGCACGTGGCCTACCTTATTATATTCGTCGACGAGAGCCTGAACCTGATCCTTTGTGGCATCAGCACCAAGACCCTTGAGCTGAGCTATGAGCTCACGCTTCTTGTCGAGATTGGCACGTTCTTCGCCACGTGTGCCTGCATTGGCAGCCTTGCGTGCCTCGAAGAACTTGTTGCAAGCACCGAGGAACTCATTCCAGAGCTGGTCGCCGAGCTTCTTGGGCACCTGGCCTACGGTCTTCCACTCCTTCTGGAGGGCGATGAGCTTGTCGCTTGTCGACTTCCAGTCAGTGCTCTCAGCCAGAGCCTTAGCCTTCTCAACGAGAGCCTTCTTGCGCTCTATGTTGTCGGCATAGGCAGCCTTGAGCTGCTTGAAGAACTCAGTCTTGCGTCCGAAGAAGTCGTCGCAGGCAGCGCGGAAACGCTCGAATATCTTGACGTTCATCTTCTGCGGTGCAAAACCTATGGTCTTCCACTCGTTCTGTATTTCGATAATCTCCTTAGAGTGCTTCTCCCAGTCGGCAGCGCCCTTGTTTTCGAGCTTGCCAATCTCCTCTACCTTCTCGCAGAGGGCTGTCTTGCGTGCAAGATTCTCCTCCTCGCCGGCACGCAGATCCTCGAAGTGCTGCTGATGACGCTTGTTGATGACGGTAGATGCAGCCTTGAAGCGGGTCCATATCTGCTCGCGCAGCTCCTTGGCAACGGGGCCTGTCTCGCGATACTGCTGATGGAGTTCCTGCAACTGGTGGAACGCGCTGATTACGTCCTCCTCGTCGGCAAGCTTCTCTGCAGCCTCACACAGCTTGGTCTTTATCTCAAGATTCTTCTTGAAATCGTACTCGCGAGCCTCAGAGTTGAGCTTCAGCAGGTCGTAATACTGCTCAACGTAGAGCTGATAGTTGCGCCACAGCTCGCTGGCTTTATCTGCCGGCACAGCCTTGATGTCCTTCCACTCCTGCTGCAGTTCCTTAAACTCGTTGTACGACTTGTTGGCTTCATCGGGCGATGTAGCCATAGCCTTGATACGTTCGATGATGGCGAGTTTCTTCTCAAGGTTAGCCTGCTTCTCAGCTTCCTGCTCCAGGAACACCTTTGCACGTTTTTCGCGCACTACAGCCATTTGCTCCTTGAATGTTTCTTCGTCTTCGTCGGGCACAATCTGGTATGTTGTGGGATCGCCACCGCCCTCGATGTATTCCTTCAGACGTGCTTCGCGCTCGGCGATGTGCAACTTGTAGAATACAGTCTTAAGTAGGTCGATCTCATCTTTGTCAGGATTGTCGTCGCTCTGTGCAATCTGCTTCAAGCGTTCTACAACCTCCTGCTTTGTCTTGTATACCTTGGTGTTAGCCACCGGCTGTTCGGCGGGAGTGTCTACGTTCTGAACTTCAGCTACGTTCTCCACATTCGCCACTTCTTGTGTACCTTGATTCAAGGCCTTCTCTTGAGAGTCCATCATTTCACTGTTTTAAGTTTATGATAAGGGTAATTCAAATTCTCACCATGCCAAGGCTTTGCCAAGGCATGATTTTCATGTACATATATATTTATATAGAGTGCAAACTTAAATAAAAAAAACCGAAAAGCGACAAAAAAGTATGATTTTTTTGTATTTAAAGCAAAAAAGGAGGCTATGACGCGGTGTCATACCCCCCTGTATGTCTTACTTTAGTAGCCTAAAGGCTTACTTCAGTACCTCGATTGCACGCTGCAAACGCTTGATTGTCTCTTCCTTGCCGAGGAAAGCCGAGATGTCGAACATGCCCGGACCCTTGCCTATACCTACAAGAGCAAGGCGGAAGGCGTTCATAACGTCGCCCAGTTTGTAGCCCTTGTCCTCAACCCACTTCATCACGACGGGCTCCTGACCCTCGATAGAGAAGTCGTCGATGCCGTTGAGCACTTCTGCCAACTCGCCCATCACCTTGGCTGAGTCTTCCTTCCAGCGCTTCTTCACGGTCTTCTGGTCGTACTCTGTAGGAGCGATGAAGAAGAACGAGCACAGAGGCCAAAGCTCCTTGACGAAGCTCACACGATCCTTCATCATAGCCACTACCTGTGTGATGCGCTCCATCGACTCGTCAACGCCGTTGTTGGCTACGATAGGTGCGAAGAGGTCGGCAATCTCCTCGTTCGACTTGCGCAGTATATACTCGTGGTTGAACCAGATGCCCTTCTGATAGTCGAACTTGGCACCCGACTTAGAGCACTTGTGGATGTCGAACTGCTCAACAAGCTCGTCGAGCGAGAACATCTCCTGCTCTGTACCGGGATTCCAGCCCAGCAGGGCGAGGAAGTTGACAACAGCCTCGGGGAAGTAGCCGCTTTCGCGATAGCCCGAAGAGATGTCGCCGGTCTTGGGGTCGTGCCACTCAAGCGGGAATACGGGGAAACCGAGACGGTCGCCGTCGCGCTTCGAGAGCTTGCCCTTGCCCTCCGGCTTGAGCAGAAGCGGCAGGTGGGCGAATGTAGGCATAGTGTCTTCCCATCCGAAGGCACGGTAGAGCAGGACGTGAAGCGGTGCGCTGGGCAACCACTCCTCGCCACGTATCACGTGAGTAATCTCCATAAGATGGTCGTCGACGATGTTTGCCAAGTGATAGGTAGGCAGCTCGTCGGCACTCTTGTAGAGCACCTTGTCGTCGAGAATGTCGCTCTTTATCTTCACGTCACCACGAATCATGTCGTCGACATGCACCTCGATGCCCGGCTCAACCATGAAGCGAACCACATACTGCTCGCCGTCGTTGATGCGACGCTCCACTTCCTCCTTCGAGAGAGTGAGCGAGTTGGTCATCTGCATACGTGTCTTGGCGTCGTACTGGAAGTTCTGAATCTCAGCACGCTTTGCCTCAAGCTGCTCGGGCGTATCGAAAGCGATGTAAGCCTTGCCGTCGGCAAGAAGCTGGTCGACATATTTCTTATATATGGCGCGACGCTCGCTCTGACGATACGGGCCGTGGTTGCCACCGAACGACACTCCCTCGTCAAACTTGATACCGAGCCAACGGAACGACTCGATAATATAGTCTTCGGCTCCCGGCACAAAGCGGTGCGAGTCGGTATCCTCGATACGGAACACCAGGTCGCCGCCGTGCTGACGGGCGAATAGATAGTTATACAATGCTGTACGCACACCACCGATGTGCAAAGGTCCTGTTGGACTTGGCGCGAAGCGCACCCTTACTTTTCTATCTGACATATTATAGTATGTTATTTATTTTTGTGTACAAAGGTAGTAAGTTTTTCTCAATTTAGACATTTTTTTTGTAATATTGCAGTCCAAACCCATAATAAGACTATATATGTATAGAATTGAGAAGAGCAGAAAACATTTCTGGCGCAATATGTTCACACGTATGGCGCTGGTATTGGTGACTGTGGCTGTAATCGTGTGGTCGCTGCCCCGCAATGAGAGCCAGCGATTCAGATACGACGTAGGCAAGCCGTGGATGTACGGCTCGTTCATAGCCAAGTTCGACTTCCCTATCTACAAGACCGACGAGACCATCAAGGCCCAAGAAGACTCGCTGCTGCAGACCTACCAGCCCTACTACAACTACGACAAGACGGTGGAGAAGAAGCAGGTGAACAAGTTCCTCTCCGACTTCCACGACGGCATTCCCGGACTGCCACATCAGTACATCGACATCATAGCCAAACAGCTGCACCGACTGTACCAGACGGGCATCATGGACACGCCCGAATACAACGAGATATACCGCGACTCCACTTCGCTGGTGCGCGTCGTCATAGGCAACAACGCACAGACCATGCCGCTCGACGAAATCTACTCTACGCTGTCGGCTTACGAGCAGATATTCCTCGACGACGTGGTTGCCCAGCAACGCCCCCTGCTGCAACGCTGCAATCTGAACAACTACATCGAGCCTAACCTTATATATGACAAGGAACGCTCGCTGACCGAACGCAACGACCTCCTGTCGTCCATACCGCCTGCCAGCGGCATGGTAATGAGCGGACAGAAGGTGATTGACCGTGGCGACATTGTCGACGAATACACCTACCGTGTGCTCAACTCGTTCGAGCGTGAGATAAAACGCCGGTCGGCTACGCAAAACGAGATAACGAGCACCATCATCGGACAGATTATACTTGTGACCTTTATGGTGACGCTATTCACCATATACCTCGCACTGTTCCGTCGCGACTACTTCAACAAGCCGCGCTCCATCGCCATGCTCTACTCGCTCATTACGTTCTTCCCTGTGATAGTGGCTATAATGATGCGCCACAACTTCATGAGCGTCTACATAGTGCCCTTCGCCATGGTTCCGATGTTTGTGCGTGTGTTTATGGACTCGCGCACGGCATTCATCTCGCACGTCACGATGCTGCTTATATGCACCATCGCCGTGAGATACCAGTACGAATTCATCATCATTCAGATTGTAGCGGGCTTGATAGCCATCTACTCGCTGCGCGAACTGACACGCCGCGCTCAGGTGTTCAAGACGGGAATACTCGTGGCTATGGGTAGCGCACTGGTGTATCTGGCGCTGCAGATGATACAAGACAACGACTTCACCATCATGGACCACGACATGTACTACCACTTCGTGGTGAACGGTGTGCTGCTGTTGCTCGCCTATCCGCTGATGTACATCGTCGAGAAGATGTTCGGATTCGTGTCGAGCGTGACGCTGTTTGAGCTGTCAAACACCAACCGCGGACTGCTGCGCAACCTCTCGGAGATTGCTCCGGGCACATTCCAGCACTCCATCACTGTAGGTAATCTGGCTGCTGAGATAGCCAATAAAATCGGTGCCAACTCACTACTCGTGCGTACCGGTGCGCTGTATCACGACATCGGCAAAATGGCTGACCCCGTATTCTTCACCGAGAATCAGGCTGGTGTCAACCCGCACGACCACCTCGACTACAAGGAGAGCGCACGCATCATCATCAATCATGTCACCGAGGGCGTGAAAATGGCTGAGCGTGAGAATCTGCCCACCATCATACGCGACTTCATCGTGACCCATCACGGCACGGGCATGACCAAGTTCTTCTACATTAAATATAAGAACGAGCATCCCGACGAAGAGATTGACCCGAAACCGTTTGAATATCCGGGTCCCAACCCGTTCACACGCGAGCAGGCAATCCTAATGATTGCCGACGGCGTGGAGGCTGCTTCGCGCTCAATAGCAGAATATACAGAGGAGAACATCGCCACACTGGTAAACAAAATCATCGACAGCGATGTTGCCGACGGCTACTTCAAGGACTGCCCAATCACATTCCGCGACATAGCCCTCGCCAAAGTCGTACTCACCGAACGCCTCAAAGCAATATACCACACACGTATATCGTATCCAGAGGCTAAGAAGTAAAGACTTAATAAAACTATAAAAAATAGGAAGAAACAGCTCTTTGTATTTTGTTGAAGTGCCGAAAATGTGTAAATCTACACAAAAAAGAAACCAAAAATGTGTAAAACTTCACATTTTCGGCACTTAAACAGATTTTTATTCAGGTTTGTGGCTAAAATAGCCTATAAAATCATTAAAGGTTTGCATAACAATTATCAGCCTCTTTACGTGCCTTTAAGAACTCTTCTTGAACTCTTTTCTCCAATTCTCGTTTTCGCTGATTCATACGACGCAAAGCGGCTATAGCCTCCTCGCGACTATTGTACTTTACTGGTTCGTATTTCATATTCATAGTTCATTTATTATTGTTCGCAGCAAAGCTACAAAAAAGTTTCATTATTAGCAAGTTATTGAACGAATAAAATAAAAGACGGCATGCAAATATTGTACAAGCAGTAAAAAAGTGTTACAAAACAAAAATTGATTCTAGAGATTTCTGAGGCGGACTTTATCGGTTTTTCGACGTAAAATACCACCCCCTATCTCCATTCAAGGCTTCTTTGCATTGCAAAAGGACTACAGTTGAAGTGTAAAAGGGCCACAGTTGCAATGCAAACAAGGCTAAAATGAAAGGCAAAAGTGGTCGTTTTGCAATAAAAGGGAGTGTTTTTTACGTTGATAGCATTGCCGATTTTCAACACTAACGTAGCAACACAGTGATTTTCAACAACATATCTCAAATTGCTCAAAACTCGAGAATTTCGAGCTAAAGATTTCCTTGTGCGCTCAACTCATAGTTTTGAGGGCTTAAAAATGCAAATATTGTGTTGAGAGGACATAAAAAAACGGCAATCACACGATAAATTAATATCAATGCGATTGCCGATAACCACTTGCCGAAACTTTAAGTTATATGGCCTATTTTAAGCAAATTATATGATGAGACTTAGAAGTTGATGTCCAGTCCTACTCCAAACACATTGTTGTTACGAGTGAAGTCGGCTGAATAGTTGTCCTTTTGTGTCTTCATTGTGTCGTAGAAAGTATGGAAGTAGGCTACTTGCAGATCCATCTTCTTTGAGAGGTGGATTACGCCACCTACACCTACCGAGTTAGAGCTAACCACGAACGACTTGTCGTCCATGTAGTCGTCGGTCATGCCGTAGCTTGTGCGCTGCCAGCCGGTGCTTACGGTGAACTTCTTGTTGAGATCGTACTCTACACCTGCGCTGTATTCGAAAGTTCCGCGGTCGAGCTTCTTCTGACGGTTGTTATAAGAAGTGGCGTGCTTGTCGTCAAACCAGTGGAAACCTACGTTGATGCGCAATTCGTCGATTGGCTTGTAGCCTACACCTACTGTAAGAAGAGCAGGGATGTCGCCCTCAATCTTCTTTCCGTCCTCGTATTCGCCGATTGCTTCACCAAGCTCTGAGTCAAATTTCTGCTTGAGACCAACCATTGTAGCCTGTACTGTAGCATCGCCCAATACCTCAGCTGTCTTCTTCTGGGCAGCCGCAGCAGCTGCTTCTGCTCCCATACCCATACCAGCGAACTTGTTGGTAAGAATACCAGCCATCTGTGTGGCAAGGTTGCTTGGAAGGTTACCGATTGACGGAGACTGGTTTACCGACTTGTTCTTAAGACGCATACGGGTCTTGAACTCATACTTAGCCGAGAAGTTCCAGCGGCCAGTCTTAAAGTCTACGCCAATCATCGGAGTGAATCCGAGTCCGGTCTGGTCGCAGCTGAGTTCTATATCGGCTGCATTGGTCTTGGTAGGGTCAAGAACCTGATAGAGAGGCATGTTGCCTACCTTGATGTCGCGTACATATCCGTAGTAGCTGCACAATGCATATACGGTACGCACACCGCCATATACTGCGAAGTTGTCATTTACCTTATAAGCAGCACCTATAGAAATACCGTAGTAATACTGACGACCGTGCATATAGCTGTCGTAGGTATACTTGCCTATCTTTCCAAAAGCCTGATCGGAAGTAAACATAGTAGCACCAAGAACATCATCTATTTTATCAGCAAGTCCGCATGCTCCCACAGCAGTTTCGCTCACAATCTTCTCGAACGAACCGAGTCCGTTGTCGAAAGTACACTTTCCACCGCCACCGGCAAGTGCCAGATTAGCCTGGAACGACCAGTGTCCTTTGTTGTAAGCATATTGAAGTGAGGGAATGACGGGGGCAAAAGCCTTACCCTTGAAAGTACGTGGAGTGAAAGGATTGTTCACGTTGTTGGTGAACAACTGGTAGTCGTTCTTGATTGAACGGTCCTGATAAGCCAACTGCCAGTTGAGCGAGAGGTGATGGCCCTGACCCAAGAAAGCAACGCCAGCCGGATTGAAGTATACACCGTCGATGCCGATTGAAGCCTCACGGCTCATCATACGGTTGAATGCTACGTTCTGATTGGTGTTTGTAAGTAGTCCTCCTGCAAACGAAAAGCTGCTTGAGGCAATCGCTGCTGTCAAGCAAACTGTCTTGATTTTGTTCATCTTAATTTAATTACCTTTAAAATATTGGTTGCAAAGGTAATCAGATTGTTCTATTCTTCCGTGCAAAAGAACACTTATTTAAGGTCTATTAACAGAAAAAGCATAAAAACCTTGCACAAACAAAAGGTTTTGTGCAAGGTTTAGGGCTTAATTTATTGTCCATAATAGGAACGGCGGACTCCCGTTGCGACGTAAATATCATTATTCCCCTAAACAAACAATGATAATAATGCAAAGAAAAAAAATAAATAATAATAAATCGGTAGGCTTTCGATTAAAAAGTAGTAACTTTGCAAACGATAGAATTCAAATCAAAACACATATACAAGCAGTATGATTTTATTTTTCATGACTCCAAGCAAGAGCGTGATCGCTACAGAAGTGGATCACCAGCTCTCTCAAGATGAGATCAATGAACTGTGTTGGCTTTACGGCGGTGCTACACTCATAGAGGGTGAGACTGTCGAGGGCTTCTTCGTGGGCCCACGCCGCGAAATGATTACTCCATGGAGTACGAATGCCGTAGAGATAACTCAGAATATGAGCCTCCACGGCATTTCGCGTATTGAGGAGTATTTCCCCGTTGACTCGAAGGATGCCGACCACGACCCCATGCTTCAGCGCATGTATGAGGGTCTGAACCAGGACATCTTCACCGTCAACCACCAGCCTGAGCCTATCAAGCGCGTGGACAACATCGAGGAGTACAACGAGCAGGAGGGTCTGGCTCTGTCGGCTGAAGAGATTGAGTATCTCCACAAGATAGAGAAGGAATTGGGCCGCCCATTGACCGACTCGGAAATCTTCGGTTTCGCACAGATCAACTCTGAGCACTGCCGCCACAAGATTTTCGGCGGAACATTCATCATCGACGGCAAGGAAATGGAGTCGTCGCTGTTTGCAATGATCAAGCAGACCACTAAGGAGAACCCCAACAAGATTCTCTCTGCTTATAAGGATAATGTGGCTTTCGCACAGGGTCCGGTTGTAGAGCAGTTCGCACCGAAGGATCAGTCGACATCCGACTACTTCCAGGTGAAGGACATCGAGAGCGTAATCTCGCTCAAGGCTGAGACTCACAACTTCCCTACTACCGTAGAGCCGTTTAACGGTGCAGCTACAGGTACTGGCGGTGAGATTCGCGACCGTATGGGTGGTGGCGTAGGTTCATGGCCTATTGCCGGTACAGCTGTGTACATGACATCTTACCCACGTCTTAAAGATGATGACAACCTAACACGCGATTGGGAGGACATCATGCCCGTACGCAAGTGGCTGTATCAGACTCCTGAGCAGATTCTTATCAAGGCTTCGAACGGTGCCTCTGACTTCGGCAACAAGTTCGGACAGCCGCTCATCACCGGTTCGTTGCTCACATTCGAGCACCAGGAGGGCGAGGAGAAGTATGCCTACGACAAGGTTATCATGCTTGCCGGCGGTGTAGGCTACGGCACAAAGCGCGACTGCCTGAAGAAGGAGCCGCAGAAGGGCAACAAGGTTGTCGTTGTTGGTGGCGACAACTACCGCATCGGTCTCGGTGGCGGTTCTGTATCGTCGGTTGATACCGGCCGTTACAGCAACGGTATTGAGCTGAACGCCGTTCAGCGTGCCAACCCTGAGATGCAGAAGCGTGCCTACAACCTCGTTCGCGCATTGTGCGAGGAGGATGTAAACCCGGTAGTAAGTATCCACGACCACGGTTCGGCTGGTCACCTCAACTGTCTCTCGGAGCTCGTAGAGGAGTGCGGTGGCGAGATTGACATGACCAAACTGCCTATCGGCGACAAGACTCTCTCGGCTAAGGAAATCATCGCCAACGAGAGCCAGGAGCGTATGGGCTTGCTCATCGACGAGAAGCACATCGACCACGTACGCCGCATCGCAGAGCGCGAGCGTGCTCCGCTGTATGTAGTAGGCGAAACCACTGGCGACGCACACTTCTCATTCAAGCAGGGCGACGGCGTGAAGCCGTTCGACTTGGACGTTGCACAGATGTTCGGTCACTCACCTAAGACCATCATGCGCGACGAGACCGTAGAGCGTCACTACAAGGATGCCGAGTATACTCACGAGGAGACTTCGGAGAACGGCAAGGACGACGTTCTCGACAAATATGTAAGCCGCGTACTGCAGCTTGAGGCTGTGGCATGTAAGGATTGGTTGACCAACAAGGTAGACCGTTCGGTAACGGGTAAGATTGCACGTCAGCAGTGCCAGGGTCAGATTCAGCTGCCTCTCTCAGACTGTGGCGTTGTAGCTCTCGACTACCGTGGCAAGAAGGGTATCGCTACCGCTCTCGGTCATGCACCGCAGGCTGGTCTGGCTTCACCTGAGGCTGGTTCGGTTCTCTCTGTAGCCGAAGCTCTGACCAATATCGTTTGGGCTCCTCTCGCCGACGGCATGAACAGCCTTTCGCTTTCAGCCAACTGGATGTGGCCATGCCGCTCGCAGAAGGGCGAGGACGCTCGTCTGTACAGCGCCGTTCAGGCACTGAGCGAGTTCTGTCTGGCTCTGAAGGTTAACGTTCCGACTGGTAAGGACTCGCTGTCAATGAGCCAGCAGTATCCTAATGGAGAAAAAATCATCTCTCCGGGAACCGTTATCGTGAGCGCAGGCGGTGAGGTTTCTGACATCCGCAAGGTTGTTTCGCCTGTATTGGTTAACGACAAGAACTCTTCACTCTATCATATCGACTTCTCGTTCGACGAGCAGCGTCTTGGCGGTAGTGCCTTCGCTCAGAGCCTCGGCTTCGTAGGCGACGACGTTCCGACCGTAAAGAATCCGGAATACTTTGCCGACTGCTTCAACGCAGTTCAGGACATGATCGAGAAGGGTTGGATTATGGCAGGTCACGACATCTCTGCCGGCGGTCTTATCACAACATTGCTCGAGATGTGCTTCGCCAACACTGAGGGCGGTATGCACATCAACCTGCACAGCCTCGCTGGCAACGACATCATCAAGATGCTCCTTGCCGAGAACCCGGGCGTTGTAATCCAGGTTTCAGACAAGTACAAGGAGGAGTTCAAGGACTATATGGAGGAGAACGGTATCGGCTACGCAAAGATCGGCTACCCCACTCCGTCGGAGCGCACCATCGTTATCAAGAAGGACGAGTATACTCACACCTTCGACATCGACGCTCTGCGCGACACATGGTACAAGACCTCTTACCTGCTCGACCGCGACCAGAGCTTCAACGGTTGTGCTGCAAAGCGCCGCGACAACTACAAGAAGCAGCCTGTTGAGATGAAGTTCCACGACTCGTTCAAGGGCTCGCTCGAAAGCTACGGCATCTCTGCCGACCGTCGCACAGCGTCGGGTATCAAGGCTGCCATCATCCGTGAGAAGGGTACCAACGGCGAGCGCGAGATGGCATACTCACTCTATCTTGCAGGCTTCGACGTGAAGGACGTAATGATGACCGACCTCATCACCGGCCGCGAAACTCTCGAGGATGTCAACATGATCGTATTCTGTGGTGGCTTCTCTAACTCTGACGTTCTTGGTTCGGCTAAGGGTTGGGCAGGTGCATTCCTCTTCAATCCGAAGGCTAAGGAGGCTCTCGACAAGTTCTATGCACGCAAGGACACTCTGTCATTGGGTATCTGCAACGGCTGCCAGCTTATGGTTGAGCTCAACCTTATCAATCCGGAGCACGAGCACCGCACACGCATGCTGCACAACAACTCACACAAGTTTGAGAGCACATTCCTCGGCTTGGAGATTCCGCAGAACAACAGCGTGATGTTCTCATCGCTCAGCGGCGACAAGCTCGGCATCTGGGTGGCTCACGGCGAGGGCAAGTTCTCATTGCCTGAGGCTGAGGACAAGTACAACGTTGTGGCTCGCTACAACTACGCTGAGTATCCGGGCAACCCGAACGGATCAGACTACAACGTAGCCGGTATCTGTTCAGCCGACGGCCGTCACTTGGCTATGATGCCCCACTTGGAGCGCGCCATCTTCCCATGGCAGAACGCTTGGTATCCTGCCGAGCGTCGTCAGGACGACGTTACACCTTGGATTGAGGCATTCGTCAATGCACGCAAGTGGATTGAAAACAATAAGTAATAGATAAAAAAAGCCCCACTCCCAACCTCTCCCCAGTAGGGAGAGGAGGTGTGTCAAAATAGAAGTTAGCGGAAGTTTGGGCTTTGCCCGTAGTTAACAGAAGTTAGCGGACATATGTATAGATTGCTGAAAACAAAGCATTTGTCTGTTAACTTCCATTCATCGTAGATGGATTAACTTCTTCTTAAATTCCTATAACTCCCATTTTGACACTTCCTCGTTGGGAGTGGGGCTTATTGTTTATGGTATGGTTTTATGTACATTAATTTATTCCGTATCTTTCTTAAAATAGGATTTTTCACTCTTGGTGGCGGTTATGCTATGATTCCACAGATAGAATCGGAGATAGTAGACCGTCATAAATGGATGGATCGCAAGGATTTTCTCGACCTTATAGCCGTGGCACAGACGTGTCCAGGAGCTTTGGCGGTGAACATGAGCGTGTATATAGGATACAAGCTGCGCAAGATGGGAGGTGCCATCTGCGCCACACTCGGCGTAGCACTGCCGTCGTTCGTGATAATATTGCTCATAGCCATGTTCTTCCATCAGTTCCAGGACAACGAAGTGGTACGCTCCGTATTCAACGGCATACGCCCGGCTGTAGTGGCATTGATATGCGCACCGGTGTTCAGCATGGGTCGTGCTGCCCGCATCTCATGGATAAACTGCTGGATTCCTATAGCCTGCGCATTGCTTATATGGTTGCTTGAAGTGAATCCTATCTTCGTTCTTACCGCAGCAGGAATGTGCGGATATTTGTATGGACTATTAATAAAACCAACCGAATGATATTTCTGAAACTCTTTTACACCTTCTTCAAAATCGGTCTGTTCGGATTTGGAGGTGGCTACGGAATGCTGTCGCTCATTCAGAGCGAGACGGTGACACACAACGCGTGGATGACATCGGCTGAATTTGCCAACATTGTGGCAATAAGCCAGATGACCCCAGGCCCCATCGGCATCAACGCCGCTACCTATTGCGGCTACACAGCTGTACATAATGCCGCCATGGGCGAAACAATGGCTGTGCTGGGAAGCGCCACTGCCACACTGGCACTGGTATTGCCGTCGTTCATACTGATGATTCTGATTTGTCGTCTGTTCATGAAATACATGAACTCAATGGTGGTGCAAAACGTGATGTCGGGTCTGCGCCCGGCTGTAGTGGGGCTTATTGCCGCCGCCGCGTTGCTGTTAATGAACAGAGAGAATTTCTCGGCACCGTCAATAAACCCCTGGTATTTCGGCATCAGCCTTTATATTTTCACAGCTACACTCATTGGTACAATGGCGCTAAAAATCAACCCTATACGAATGATATGCTGGGCGGCGTTTGCCGGACTGATGCTGCTTTACTAATTGAAAATTAAGAGTTGAAAGTTGAGAGTTATGATTACCATTTATAATTATAGTTTTGAAATATAATCAACTATACATATCATAACTCTCAATTCTCAACTTTCAACTCTCAACTAATACTCTTTCTCGTTTGCCAAATGCCAAGTCGTAAGATAAGAAGCGCGTGTTATGTCCGTAAGCTTCGGATAGTTTATGGTCGACGCTTCGTCCGATGGCTGGTTGTAATGAGGCTGTCCGCCTGTGTGATACCACACGATTGGCACTCCCTTAAGATGGAACGACTGCTGGTCGCTGCCGCCAACGGGATTCTCCCAAGCACGATAGTCGGGTTCGAAAGTGCTGAACTGATATTTATTGACGTCGTTCTTGAGCCACTCGCCCAGTTTGGGATGAGCCGCAGTGAAGAAGTACATCAGATACTTGCTGCTTGTACCGCTGCCCACCATGTCGAAGTTGAGATAGCCCTTCACCTTCGACATTTCACTGAAATGGTCGGTGAAGTATTGCGAACCGAGCAATCCAAACTCCTCGCCGTCCCAGAAAGCAAACACAACAGTACGTTCGGGCTGTGCTCCACTCGCTACAAATGCCTTCATAATCTGCAACACGGCAGCAACGCCCGAAGCATTGTCATCGGCTCCATTGTATATCTTGTCGCCAGCCAAGTCGTTGTACACGCCCTCATGGTCGAGATGTGCGCCCACCACAACATATTCGTCAGTCTTCTTGCCGGGCAACACAGCGAGCACATTGCTAAGCGCCATCGACTGATATACACCTTTCTTAATATTGGCAATCGAGTCAGCATTGACATAGTAGCGCACACCTCGCTTCAGCTTCTGCACAGCGCAAGCCTCAAACGGCTGTTCGTATGAGTCGCCGAGCAGAGGTTTCAGTCCAGCCTGACGTATCTGCGAGATAATGTACTGCTTGGCTATACGCGAACCACGTTCGCCTGCACGTCGACCCTCAAGCAGGTCGTCGGCGAGGAAATACACGTGAGCACGTGCAGCATCCTCGGTGATAGAGCGCATACCGGCTTCAATCTGAGCCGTGAGATTCTTGTTCGCTTTTGCCGCATTCTTCTTTGCAGCAAAGGCATTAGTAGTCATGGCTGCCATAACGACAGCCGATGACATGATAACAGTTCTGATGTTCATCCTGATTATTAGCGTTTTGTTTGATTAGTATTCCATAGAGAAAGTCACACCACGTCGCATCATATCCTTAGCCAACGGGCTCATACGCTTGATGAACGACTCCCACGAACGGTTCTGCTGCTGGCTCCATCCTGCCTCAGCCAAGGCTATAGAGCGAGGATAAGCCTGATAGTATATGCGCTCGGGCGATGTGATGCACTCGCTCCAAAGTGTTCCGGCTACGCCGAAAAGATTGTTCTGCTCAAACTGCTTGTCGTGTCCCCAAGCCGGATCGAGAGCGTAGGTAGCCTTGAGCGAAGTTACGGGCATTCCCCAGTTCACCTCAGGCATGTCGCCCTTAGCCATAGGATAGTCGAAGTAGCAGTGCTCGCCCGGGCAGAGCATGATGCGTGCGTTGTTCTCGACGGCAGCCTGCAGAGCCTTGTCGGTGAGTCCGTTGCGCCAAGCGAATGTTACGCATCCCGGCTGAATCTTCTTGAAGTCGGTCTCATACCAGAACATCGGTGTCTTGTGATATGTGTCGCGCAGGAGTTCGATAACGCGGTCGAACATATATCCCTGAAGCTTCCAGTTCTCCGAACGGTCGGTAGTTGTGATGCCGAGTTTCTTCTTCAGAGCCTGACACTTGGGGCAGTCGGTCCAGCAGTCGAGTGCCGGATTGCCAGCCTCATCGCCACCGAGATGGATATACTTAGACGGGAAAATGTCGGCAATCTCCTTGAATACATTGCCCAAGAACTCGTATGTGAAGTCGTTGCCCGGGCAAAGAAGCTCGTTGGAAACGCCACATGTGGTGCGGATAGGCACCTGACGCTGATGACATGTAAGTTCGGGGAACACACTGATAGCAGCTACCTCATGGCCCGGCATCTCAATCTCGGGTACTATCTCCACGTGATACTGAGCGGCAAACTTCACCAAGTCGCGCATCTGCTCCTGAGTGTAATAGCCCTTGTAAGGCATCAGCAGGTCGTCCTGACCCCAACGTGATGAAGCCTGTTCGGTAAGCTGCGGATACTTCTTAATCTCAATGCGCCAAGCCTGGTCGTCTACGAGGTGCAGGTGCAGAGCGTTGAGCTTGTAGCGAGCCATTTCGGGGATGAAAGCCTTCAGCTCGTCGAGCGGAATGAATGTACGGGCAGGGTCGACCATCAATTCACGTACATGAGTGCGTGGAGTGTCCTTGATGGAGAGTTGCGGAATGGCATCAACACACTCCTTATTGCCCGAACCAAGAAGAATCTGGTCGAGAGTCATCAGTCCCCAGAACACACCGCGCGGAGACTTACCCTTGATGTTCACACCCTTAGAGTCTACAGTAAGAGTGTAAGCCTCGTCGTCGTCAAGCGACGAGTCGAGGGCGAGAACAAGCTGCAAGCCACGCTGACGGCTGTTTACGATGTTGCCGATACGACCAGTAAGCATCTCGCGAGCACGCTCCACCTCATTGTTCAATACATTATCATCCTTCTTGTCAAGCAATATATTCCAGGCTGTCTGCACGTTCAGCGCCTTAGCACCCTTCTGAACGGTCAGGGTCTGCGGCATTGGGGTGAGGCACAGCGTCGGGTCGCTCACTTCCTTAGCCATCTTCGGCTTGGCATAGAATCGGCTCCAGCCTGTAGCCTTCATATAAGCCTTCTCGCTGCCCTTCGGAACGATGAGCTTAACGCTGCCTGGCTCTACACCATAGAATGAAGAAACGGCAGCCTTTGGCGGCACTTTCGAATTGACCTTGACGGTCTTCAGTCCCGACAGACGTGCAAATGCGTATTCACCGATTACAGGAGCGCCGTCGATAGTAAGTTCAGTCATACTCTTACATCCCGAGAAAGCGGCTGCACCGATGCTCTCTACCGATGCCGGGATAGTAATGTTCTGAAGCTTGTCGCAGGCAAAGAACGCCTGTGTTCCGATGGTCTTCAGCACCTTTGGCAGAGCGATGGTGAGGAGTTGGTGGCGCGAATGGAACGCATTCTTTGGTATCTCGGTGCTCTTAGCGTCACTGAGGTCGATGTCGCGTACTTGAAAACAGAGGTCACGCATCTGTCTGTAGTCGCCCTTACGGTCGGTAGACAGTTCGCCTGTGAGCTTAAGGCTTACAGCCATCGACTTCTGTTCGGGCTTCAAATTGTTCATACGCTCCACGGTCTGTGCCGACATAACCGCTGAAAGGATTGTCGTAGCAGATAATAGTAGTAGTCTTTTCATTTGTCGTTTATTTGTATTTATTGTTGTATGTTTTTTCCTTAAAACCAATATTACCTGCAAAGGTAACTGATTTTAAGGAGAAAACATACTCGCGGCGTTCCTTTCTTATATTAATATAAGGTTATAATCTTATATTAATACAATATTCTACGTTTTAAAGAAATGCAATTGTCAAGCCTGCCATGACAATACTAACCATCGACATGAGCTTGATGAGGATATTGAGCGACGGGCCTGAGGTGTCCTTAAACGGGTCGCCTACGGTGTCGCCTACGATAGTGGCCTTGTGGTTCTCACTACCCTTACCTCCGTAGTGGCCCTCCTCTATCATCTTCTTGGCGTTGTCCCAAGCTCCTCCTGAGTTGGACATGAACACGGCGAGGGTGAAACCTGCTGCCAATCCGCCTGTAAGCAATCCAAGTACGCCAGCCACTCCGAGCACCAGTCCCACAACAATCGGGATGATGATTGCGAGCAACGACGGCAGTATCATCTCGCGCTGGGCGCTACGTGTGCTTATCTCTACGCAACGGCCATAATCGGGCGTAGCCTTGCCTTCGAGTATTCCCTTTATCTCGCGGAACTGACGGCGCACCTCCTGCACCATCGACTCGGCTGCACGGCCCACGGCTCCCATTGTCAGTCCGCAGAAGAGGAAGGCTGCCATCGCTCCGAGGAAAGCTCCTACGAGCACCTTGGGATTGATAAGATTCACCTGGAAGAACTCGATGAAATCGATGGTCGAAGCATTCGTAGGGTCGAATATGTTGCCAGCAGAATCAATATATTGCTTGCCGTTCTCCACGGCACGTATCATGGCTATCTTTATCTCTTCGATATACGATGCCAGCAGAGCAAGGGCTGTAAGTGCAGCCGAACCGATGGCAAAGCCCTTACCGGTGGCTGCAGTGGTGTTGCCGAGTGCATCGAGAGCGTCGGTACGCTCACGCACCTCCTTGCCCAGTCCGCTCATCTCAGCATTGCCGCCCGCATTGTCGGCTATCGGACCGTAAGCGTCGGTGGCAAGGGTTATGCCGAGCGTTGAGAGCATGCCCACTGCGGCTATACCTATGCCGTAAAGACCGGTACTGATGGACTTTGCCGATAGCGACATGTCAAATCCATTGGCGCAAAGATAGCTCAACATGATGGCTACCGAGATAGTGACAACCGGTATCATCGTCGAAATCATTCCCGTACCTATACCTTTTATAATAACAGTGGCAGGACCTGTCTGCGAGGCTTCGGCTATCTTCTGCGTAGGCACATAGCTGTGCGAGGTGTAATATTCGGTGGCTTGACCTATCACGACACCTGCTATCAGTCCGCTGATGACCGAAAACGAGAGTCCCAACCAGTTTTCGATGCCAAGCATATAGAGTATCACGAACGTAGCAACGGCTATCAGACAGGCGCTGACGTTGGTGCCCAAGCCAAGCGAGTGGAGAAGTTCCTTCATCGTAGCGCCCTCCCTTGTACGCACCATGAAGATGCCGATGAGCGAAAGGAAAATACCGATGGCAGCAATAATCATCGGTGCTATGACGGCACGCAACTGCATGTCGCCATTCATGGCAAATGCTGTGGCTCCAAGAGCTGCAGTAGAGAGTATCGAACCGCAATAGCTCTCGTAGAGGTCGGCACCCATTCCGGCTACGTCGCCTACGTTGTCGCCTACATTATCGGCAATGGTTGCAGGATTGCGCGGGTCGTCCTCGGGTATGTTAGCCTCAACCTTGCCCACGAGGTCGGCTCCCACGTCGGCAGCCTTGGTGTAAATACCGCCACCCACACGGGCAAACAACGCCTGTGTAGAAGCACCCATTCCGAAGGTAAGCATAGTAGTGGTGATGGTGACGAGGGCTGTCGACTCGCCCTGATAGACGGCATTCAACACAATAAACCATATAGCAATGTCGAGCAGTCCGAGTCCGACAACGACCAGACCCATAACGGCTCCACTACGGAAAGCAATCTTCAGTCCTTTGTCAAGCCCCGTACGCGCTCCGTTGGCGGTACGCGCCGAAGCATAAGTAGCGGTTTTCATGCCAAAGAAGCCTGCCAGTCCGGAGAACAATCCGCCCGTGAGGAATGCGAAAGGCACCCACGGATTCTGCACCTTCAGCACATAAGCCATAAAGGCAAAGACAATGGCAAGCACCACAAAGACAATAGCCACAACCTTATACTGCTGCTTCAGATAAGCCATAGCACCCTTCCTGACATGCTCGGCGATTTCTTTCATTCGGTCAGTACCCTCTTCCTCTTTCATCATCGAGCGGAAGAAAAACCATGCCATTCCCAATGCTACAACGCTGGCAATAGGAATCAGCCAAAAAACTAAAGGGATGTTGTTCATAACGGTATATTTAAGTTTGATAATATAATTAGTAGTCTGTCGTTACAAATTGATTATGCAAATATATAAAATATATTGATATGAAAGTAAAAAGAATAGAATAATTATTATTAAAGTTTATTTCTCAACCCGTCGGCTGCATACGACGTACGTCACACTATTGCCAAGGGCTTCAGCGTGATGGGAGTATCTCTATAAAAAAACATCTCCTTCCTTAGTCAACTCTAACTATGGAAGGAGATAATTATATATAGAATGAAGTCACATGGCAGTGATGGCGGAGGTGCATTGCTGTAGTTCATCTTTTGCCATATTAACAAGGAGACGACCTATTTTTCGTAGCTTTTCGTCACGAGTGTTTTGTCAACATTCAGAGATGTTGTGTAATGTGGCGCACGATCTTTGTACTACAAGCCGTTTTATTTTCAATATTTAGCTTCAAAATATGAATTGTCAAAAATAAACCTTGCTTGATAATCAAATAGTTACAATCTTTTTAACAAACGTTTATTTTTCAATTATATTTTTTTTAGCCATCAGATCAAATAGTATCTACAGTTAACGCGGGCCCCTTTCTTTTGAACTTCTTTACCAACCATAGAATAGACCATCTTTCTGATTTCCTTCATGTCCACATCTGGAATTCTGCTTGCTATTTCTGAAATTTTGCTCATGGGATGACTATGCAAGTCTTCTTTGATGAGAGCTTTAAGTACATAAGGCTCTATTGTCTTTAGCGTCGTAACGATGTTGGACTTTGCATTTGCTAATAGCGTAGGGTTGACTTGATAATCTCTGCACTTTGATAAACTGTGACAGTATTGAAAGTTGATTCTATCTCTGGTTGCTTCTTCGCTTCAACTGCATCCAACTCATAAATTAAGTCATAGCCAGAACCCTCGCCTTCCATCAGCCCAAATGCAGTCAGTATCTCAATCATATTCGGATTACGTCTATGTTTGGTATGAAGGATGTTGTCTTTGGTTACACCTAAAGGGAGACCACCTGGATTGGAGATGCTGACATAACCTGGATATACCTTGATTGTGATGTCGTTGGATATGGTTCTTGAACTATGAGCCAAACAATTAACAAGCAACTCTCTGATTAAGTTCTCGTTGTAATAGCGCACTGTCTTACGGAAGAGGCCATTAGGCATCTCATAGCTATAGGTCAACTCTACAGCCTTGTCCATAATATCTTCCAAAAGTTCCTTTGGATTAAGCGTGTTGTCACGCCATTCCAATTTATTGGTTTTGTTCTCCAAGTCGTCATATACGATATATTGCACAGTGATAGGATAGCAAATGCGGCTACGCTGTTTGGCTGTACCAATCCATAAGACACCAAGATTAGTCATCTTGTTGCCGTCAAGAAGGTGGTACTGTTCGCCAATTTCTATATCGTCGAGCTGCTTGATATGCTGCTTCACTCTATCAGATTGGCGTATATCATTAGCGAATTTAGAGAGATTCGTCTTATTCTCATCTTCCAACTCAAACAGTGTTGGTACAAGTTCCCATTGAAAAGCTCCTTTCTCTTCTCCTACACGTTGAATATCCTCACTACGCACAGGCTCGCATTTGTCTGCGACACGGATGTACATTTTGCCATCAGAAGTGGTGGCATATGAATGGAGTGAAGGGAATACTGTGATGGCAAAGTACTGGCTGCCAGTTTCATCAGCACATACGTCGCCTACAGCAAGACCTACGTTGAAACAGAGTCCACGCAATCTTGTAACGGCACTATTTGCCTCTTCTTGTGGTATAACCTGATTGGGAGCTGGCTTTCTTGTCTTGTCCTCCACGCCAATCATAATCTGTCCTCCTTGTGCATTGGCTAAAGCTACACAAGTGGTGGAGAGTTCTTTGAATCCTTTCTCTCCAGTTCGAATCTTTTGCAGACTCTTGTATTCTATCTTTTGTTGCTCTGTATTCATATCGTTTATTTTTTATATTCAAAGTATATAGTAAGACAGATACTTATAATGCCTAAGACACCTGCAATAAAAATGCTAATCCAAGCTTGGCTGTATGTCTTTTGATATTTTATATCATCAGCTGTTCTGAATTTATTGTCAACAAAATCCTTTAATGTTTGTGTAACATGATATGTCGCATTTGCATATTGTTGAATTTGCTTACCTGTTGTTGTGTTTTCAATCAGAGTTTCTGTAGCAAGAAGTATCTTCCTATTACATTCTCCAAAATCTTTTAATATGGGATGATTGCTTTGTATAGTGCATTTATCTATTTGCCAAATTCTGATAGAGTGTTCATCTACATCATCTAACTCATATTTTTTGTTATTGAATATTTGTTTGCTTTTTAGCAGATTTAAAGGAAATATTCCGATATAATAATTCTTTTCTAAATAGTTAAGCAATACAACTATATCAAATACTTTTCGTCGAATATCAGCAAAATTTTCACCTTTGTCATAAACGAGAATCAGTTTTGAGAAATCTTCTGTCCATTTTATAAGGTAACAATTGCAGAATTTTTCAAATAATGCAATTGCACACATGTCTTGAGGCTCAGGGTGATATACCATGAACTTTAAAACATCCTTTTCAAAATTACCAAATGTCCTCATATAGTTAATTTTTAAAATGCACCCCCATATAAAATTGTAAGCATCTGAATTCCATTGATTGTGATCATTGGTTATCTCTTATTTTTTTATTAGAGGTATGTCTGCTATAGAACGAAATTCAAATGACTCTCTGAAGGCTTTAAATGTGGTTTTTAAGCCTAAATCAATATCAAATCCATTACCTAAAACTATCACGTTGTCCATAAGATTTCTATTTTAATTGTCAAATCCAAATCTGTTCCAGGCTTCGAGGACGAGGCGCTTGTTGCAGTATTCTCAGTACTGGCGCAGCTCGTTGTCTTTCAGTATGACAAACTGGTTGTTATGCTTGATTCAATATAGTATATATTCTGTTTTGTTCTTCTGATAATATATTTTGAATACATTCTTTCAAATTCTCCTTTAAGGAAGAATCTTTGATGGTTTCAAGCAATCGTTCTTTAACAATATCGGATGCTTCTTCTTCAATATTCTCATAGTTGCCATGAGATTTAATAATCTCACTTATTGATTTTTGAGGTGTAAATTCTGGGATTTTATTGATAACAATTTCTTTTTGCTGTTTATCATATATTTCCCAGTATTTTAGATGCTCTTCAATATAGCTTCTTTTTTCTGATTTGTTTTGAGGCAAATCTTGCATTAGATCCAAAAAAGAAGATAATTCTCCAAGAATAAGACCATATCTATTATATATTTTATTGTAAACTAAATTGAATTCATTTACAGAATTAGAGCTTGACATTAAATCAAGTTAAAGGGTTGCCTTAAATCCTTTTTCATCTATGTCGCAAACTAAATATTTTAATCTTGCTCGCTCTTCTTCACCAAAATGCCCATCTATAAATTTGGATGCAATATTGGTAATTTCCATATAGTCGAATGATGCCTGAAAATCGACTAAAGCAGTGCGCAAGTCTCGGAGTTTATCTAATTCTTGATTGTATTTTATTACTGAAAGTTGAAGATTTCTGTTTACAATGTTTTCAGTATGGTTTTGCTGATTTTGTTTGTATAGTATGTATAACGCAATTGCAGAAGACAAAACAGCCCCGATATAACTACCCCAAAAGCTAAGCCATGATGAACTGTCTCCTGTAATCGGGAACAGAATTGATTGTACCATTAGAGTATTGATAATCAAAGGTGTGGCTATGATTAACAATAATTGAATAAAGTATTCTTTTATGTATCTCAAACAACTCTTCATTTAAACGTATATAATATTTATTTTATTGAACATATTAACTTTTGCAATACTCCTTAAACTCTTTCCTCGTTATAGCAATACCTTTGGACGCGTTACTGTCAAGTCCGTAGACAAAAGGAGTGGATAACAAAGTGAATTTGCCTAATTTCAAGCAAATGCGGATTGGCTTGTCATAACCTTTATAATTCTTGGCCTGCCCTTTTGCCTCCGCCTTTTCTTTCACTAAGACTTCACTCATATCCATCGCTTCCACCGAGAGCACCTGATAATATCCTTTTACCAAGTGGTTATCCACAGGCGCAAAGTATTTTATCTTTTGGAAATCAACACCAGACAGAATGGATTGATAGCCAGAGAAGAATATTTCGCCTTGACCATTCAAAACCAATTCTTTGTTGATATTCACATGGCCATCTACTGATGCGATGTAGAATGTACCTTTGTTAACAGGCTCATCCGAGTATTCCAAGCCTTTCTGAGGAATGCTTTCTTCCAATAACCGCTCCCGTCCGTTGTCATCCTCAAGCCAGTGGCGTATCTGCCAGCGCAAGGCTTGCTCCGAACTGTTGGCATCTATGATGATGCTTCCATCATTGCGGTGTCGCTCTTGGTCGGGACGCAAAGGAAAAGCGCCGATGCCTATCAAGCGGTTCGACTGCTGATAGTAATAGTCGCCATTCTCTGCGTCAAGAGCTTCCAATGGTATGCGGCCCGGAAACAACACATAACCTGCTATGATTTCCTTTTTCAAGTGCTCGTGGTCGCGTCCTTCCTCGGTATAATATATGGCATCACGGTAACGATGCATCTGATCAATGGCATCAGCTGGCGGCACATCATAACGGCTGTCATATCTGCTGCCGTTCTCATCCGTGTCGGCAATTCGGTATTTGGCATCAAACAGATAGGTGAACTTCATATCACCTTCTGCTTGCTTGCTCAGTCTCAGCACAATGTCAGGACGCTGCACAGTCGTCATGGTGTTTGTTCCACTTATAGCTGAAAGGGATTTGCCTTTATGCACCTCGGCATTGTAGCATACACTTGCCAACTCTATGCCGTCTTGGTTGATGAAACTCACCGAACCGCCATATACGAGTTGCGGAATAAAGTCGTTGCTAATGTCTCTGCCGTTCACCTTTGGCTTGGCATCCTTGCCCAACTCCTTCATTACATCCTGCACAATGTTCTTCACCTTGATGAAGCACCATATCTCATATAGGTCGCAGATGTCCTTCACCTCCAGTTTTCTCATGCTATCCTCCAGTTCATAGCCCTGTTGCAGTTCCACCCATTTCTCCATGATGGTCTTATAGCCTTGTGCCTGTTTCATCACAAGATTGTCTTGTGTGAACCCCTTGAACTGTCCTACGCCACGGAAAAAAGCATTGTTCGAGAGCTGCATCAGCTCGTTCTCCATGTCTTCAAGCGAAGTGTCTATGCGCTTCGGGTCGTCAAGGTGCATGGCAGTCATGATGTGTTCCTTCACCACGGCAAAGCGGCGTGCCATTTCTCGAATGGCGTATTTCAAGAAACGGTTCTCTATGGTGTCATGGCTCAACGTCAGTTCCTCCGTGCGGTATAGATGGGCAGGATTGTCTTTGTGTGTCTGGTATTCATTTTCCAGTTCTCTGGGAATGTATGCCATACGCTCGGCTCTCTCATACTTAGCCACAGAGCGCAACCTGCGTTTGGGACGGTCGATGATTCGGCGTGTAGCCGCCATGATGTCGGCATAGCACGACTTGAATATCTGCCACCATATCAGCGGATTGTTCTCACCTGTGCCTTGGCGCATACTGAGATAGGTGTCCTTCAGGAACGATGTGCTCAGCATGGCATATTCATGTTCTATATCGGAGATGATAGTCTTTAGGTCGGAGCGGTAGTCTAACTTGTAGCTCAACACCTCGGTCATGAACTTCAGTTCCTTTTTCTGTTCCTCCCCTTTCACTTTGTAGGTGATGCAGAAGTCGGTCATTCCCACTTGATTGTGAAAGTTCAATGATCCATACAGTTCATCGCCTGTGCTGATGATGGTGCTTTTGTCCTTGCCGTCTGTGCGCAGATGATCGTTGATGGCAAGTGACAATTCTTCCAAGTCTTTGCCCTTGCCACGTACAATAAGCGGATATTCTGTATTCTCGAAGAATACGGCTTCATGGCGGATGTCATTTCCTTCCTGTGCGTTTCCGTCAAAAGAAAACTTGACATGCAGTGTTTCCGACGTGTAGCGGCACAACAACTTTGCGGCACTGTCAGTATTGACGGTGTCGATACTGAGATTGCGGATGATCTCGGCTATTCTCCGCTCATGATTAGGACAAGAGAACCTTACAAGCAGGTCCTCGTTTGTCACTTCAAAGTTGAATACACTTGCCATACTTTTGTGGGCATGAATGTTTAGTTCCAGAAAGAAACAAAATGGTCACGCTTCAGTTGACTGAGCATACTGTCAATCTTTTTGACGGAATGCAGCTTGTCTTGTTCTCCCAGCTGATTTGTGATGATGTGGCGCAAGGCGGTAAGTATGTTCAAGTCGCCATATTGCTTGGCTTCATCCACATTTACCTCTGCTTTGGCTATGCGTTCCTTGTCTGCTTCCGAATCGGTGATTTTCAGCTTCGTTTCATCGCCCTCTATGCGTGAGAGAATTTTCATAAGCGTAAAGTTGTCAAGTGCAGCTATGCGGTCGGTCTGTCCTAATTCATACGATGCTTGTAGATATATCAGCGCTTCATTGGCGGCACGATAGCCAAGCTTGAAAGGTGTGCCTTCAAGCAAGGCATTGATGCGCTTCAGACAGTCTATCGTGAACTTTGCATCATCCCCCAGATCATCTGTTATTTCCCTTGCTTCGATGTGGCGGTCAACAAGCAGAGCGTTCAAGTCGGCTTCATCGTTTTGCTCAAATGCCTTAACAATGGCTTTAAGGTCGTCGTCTGTTGTATCGGTAAGAAAACTGTCGTAGTTCACCTCATTCATTTCTACCGACATGGCTCTGTCGAGCACCTTGCGTGAGAAAGAGAAAGTTGTCTCGTCCATGTTCACAGTACCTATTACAATGAGATTCTTGGGCAAGGTCAATCCTCGTGTGCGGAAATGTTTAATAACCTTTGCTATTGCAGATTCCGTATCACCGGCTGTAAAATTCGGGAACAGCGTGTTTACCATCGTTTTCGCCACATCTTCTCCAAACGAGTTAAATGGCTTGATGATTGGGTCTGTTAAGTACTCTTCACCCTCAAAACTACGACTCTCAATGGCACTCAGAAACTCTGCGAAATATTCCTCTACAGGAGCAAGGTTCATTTCATCGAGACACAAAAAGAACGGCACTTCGGGATGTTGCCATGCCTTGACTATAAACTCAATGAATGGAGTGAACACATAGTGTGGACTCGGAATGTTAGAAAGATAACCGATTACGTCCATCGAGTTGTGCCAGTTGGGCTTCACTTGTATCAGTTCAAAATTGGCTGGCGAGTGCAGCGTCCAACGGTCATTGGCAAAGTCCGTCCCCTTATATCCTTCAGCTTTCTGCAATTCTTCTGTAACTGTCGCCTGTGCTAACTTACGCACAATACGGCTCTTGCCGGTACCGCTGATGCCGGCAAGAAGCATGAAGGATTTGGTGCGGAGAGCGGTGAGATATTGTAAATAATAGCCTTGAGCAGAATTTATAATTAAGTTCGAGAATTCAGATTTCTTCTTAACCTTTGTCTCTCCATTCCAAAATGCCATTCCAAAAGAATTTTGCGAAATAAGCTCCGACAACTTAACTCCCTTATTTATTTCAACTATATAATTTTCAGAGAGTCCTGCTCTACTAACAATATTTTTTACAGACAGCTTATTGGCACGAATATTTTGACCATATTTAAGTCCGAATAAATGGATACCGGCAACTTGGGAATGATTGTTATTACCAGCTTTATACATGCTTTTAAGGATATCGCCTAATTCTTGTTCAGAGAATAAATGACTTGATGAATCGTTTACTATAAGCTCATCAACAGTTTTAACAATAGGCTTTATAGACGTGGTTTGGATGATACTGCTGTCAGTCCATTCTTTTAATTCCCCGGGTATGTGCGGTTTTGTTGGAATCCACACTACATATTTTGCTCGTCCATTTTGATACCAATAGAATTCCTTTGTATGGGCAATAATCGTTTCTATAATAGGTCGGTTAGACCCACTATTATTCATGAGTTGGCTAATGTTGAAAGGAACATTTTCCTCGATTCTTTCTGCTAAAACTTGAAGATATGTATCTGCGATACTATGATCTTTCCCATCAGGTGTTTGGGAATAGACCCTCGGCTCAGACATATCTATTTTTATATATTCACACTGTTCATCACTGCGAATATACTTAAAATATGTATTTGGACTTAACTCATTTATGAGCTCCAATAGATGTTGTAACTTCATTTTCTAATATTGTGATTTATATAATCAAATATTTCATTGGCAATACCTTTTGCTAGAACAAAAGGAACGCCATTACCAACAGTCTTGAAAGCATCGGTCAATGTCACATCATGAGGAAGGACAAAGTTTGCCGGTAATGATTGTATGGCCAGTGCTTCTGCGACAGATATGCGACGAGGAAGATATGGATGTATGTGTACCTCATTGTTGCCATAAGCTGCTGTTGGAGAATAACGCCAACGGTGTAGACGCTTGTAACACTTTTTCTCAACATCCCCTTCATCTTTAGTTTTGAATCGGACTATCCCAGCACGAGGTTTAAAGAACATATCCTCATTAGGGTGATGTGCCACATCATTTATCCTCCACCAATGTTCAACAGTTAAATCTTCTATTATATCTTTTGGCATTTCAGTTTCTATACCTTCATTATATGGAGTTTTATCAGGCCACTTGATGTTTTTTATTTCATCAAGTTTATACCTTTTATGTACATCCCAAGGGAAGTCTATAAGATGTCCATTTTCAGTTTCAAGGTTTAACTGGTCAGCTATATCTTGCCGGAATCCTATCAATATAATTCTATCTCTGTCTTGTGGAGCACCAAATTCCAATGAATTTACTAATTGCTCAGTCAAACAATATCCATTATCTCGAAATTGTTGCTTTAGTTCTTCGAAGAAAGCCCGGTGTCTTGCCGTTCTGTATAATCCTTTTACGTTTTCAAATAAAAAGAAGTCTGGTAAAGCCGTACATATCAATCTTGCGTATGTTTCAGACAATTTGCCATTTTCACCGTCACGTCCTCTATTTTTACCGGCAACTGAAAAATCAGGACATGGAGGACCACCGATAAACCCAGTAAGTTCTTCTTCCTTTGATTCTTCAACCCAACCTAAGAGTCTTTGCATCTTATCCTCATGTGTTCCATCGACATACTCTGTTATATCTTCAACATGATGACCATACCGAGGTTCTGCTATGCCAATATTTTGGCGTGCGTATCTGTAAATCCGGTTAAATGCCTCATGAAATTCATTCACGAAAACAATGTTATAATGACCTTGTAGTTCAAAACCCAAATCGAGGAATCCTGCACCAGAAAAGAACGAAAATATATTCATTATTACTATTTGTTTTTTTATTTCTTTTTCCTCACTAACCGCCTTTATCTCGTCAGCAAGTATTCTATATTATTCAACCTTCTTTGGCAATTTGTTTGAAGTCTTTTCTTTTTTCTTCTCGTTGCTTGCCACTCTGCGTTCCACTTTCTTGATGTCCTCAGCAGGAGGAAGGTTTTCGGGTTTTATGCCGCGTTGCCCCAACATCTGCCTTACGCTTACATTGTTCTGAATGTGTTCGGCAGTAATGCTCGGTTCACCATAAAGGTCTTTCTGCTCCACATTGTAATTTGTCATTTCTGTTGCGAGGTTCTTTGCAGCAATGGTCAGCGTAGGAAGAAAGTCAGCCAACGGACGTGTTGACTTGATGCCGAGGCGAAGTTTCATGTCTTCGGTGGTATGTCCGCCAAACAAAGCCGTGTCACCTTTTGAACGTATACGACCAAATCCACGGTCATCAACACCACGCTCATAAATGTTGCGAGACAATTGTTTTTCAGAAGCACGCAGTCGATCGCGTGTTTCCAGACGTGACACTTGCTGCAAATGCTCAGCTATAAGTTCAGCCCGCCTTGTCTGCAATGCAAAATAACCTTGTGCAAATGCTATTTCTTCTTTCTTTGGATCACCGTTCTGAGCTATGAGATAACAGGCAAAACGAGTAAGCATATAGTCCTTGACTTCACGCTTTGAACCACTACCCAATGCAACCATTTTCGTGACCTCACGAAAATGGTCATCCACGTTGATATTCTGTGATTTACATGATTCTACGGCTCTACCTATAGCTACAGTAAAATTCTCCCAACGTGCATAGCCAAGAACCGACTGAAGCTCGCGTGCAAACCATACTTCAACCTTTTCTTTGCCATTATCGCTCTCAATGTAATGCGTTATATCGTTGAAAGCGGATGTATGCTGATTTATTCTTTGAATATCCATATTTCCATATAATCTTTATCATTACTCACTAAATGTCCTTATCTCGTCCAGCAAGAACGTTCTATAATTGTATAACAACGGCAAAAGTGCTACGCTACGTAGCACTTTCCAACATGTCGGGCTATTTCTATCCGTGCGTGCTCAATTACTGCGACAGCGTGTCGCAGTATTTCGGCATAATCACCACTCCCTATTGAGAGTTTGTTATCTTTATTGTCTGTTGTCATTTTATCAGTCTATATTGTCTTGTCTGAGAAGGTCAGTCACTTCTACCTCAAGCAGTTTGCAATCTCCATAAGATTGGCCATATTTAGGAATAAGTTTGAATACAAAGATAGACATAAAACATAACAATCTCACATAAAAGCAACGGAATTTATGTTTATTTATTAACTTGGTGAAGTTCTCTCACCGTAAATCAAACGGATATAATCCTCTAAAATCGTGTGAAAGAATATAAAACTCGGCAATTCCATAAAAGCAAAAATCCTAACTACTCAATATCAAGCAGTTAGGATTTCTTATGGTGCGCCTGAAAGGACTCGAACCTTCACGTCGCAGGACACTAGATCCTAAGTCTAGCGCGTCTACCAATTCCGCCACAAGCGCAGTGGGGTTTGTCGTTTGTTTTTCAAAACTTTTGCAAAGTTAATGAAAAAAGTTGGAACTCACAAAATATTAATGTGCTATTTAAATTCAAGTGATGTGCTATTTGAAAATGATTCTTGAAAATCTTACTGTACAGTAATGAAATAAAAAAGGCTCACAACACATTATGTTGTGAACCTTAAAAGTGTAGCGGGACCCAGGATTGAACTGGGGACCTCATGATTATGAATCATGCGCTCTAACCAGCTGAGCTATCCCGCCATCGTTTTGATTGCGGGTGCAAAGGTAATGCATTTTTTGTTAACTCCAAAATTTTTCAGCGAATTTTTTGAACTTTTTGCTGAAAAAGATGAAAAATGGCACAATTTCGTGCTGTTATATATGAAATATGCGCTATCTTTGCAAAAGAAAGACTACACCTCGGCAATTAAAGCACCAACAAATACACTCAATAACCTAACCTTGCGGCATCGAAAAGCCGTAAAAGTGTAACTTAAATTTATAGCATGAACAAGAAAAAGATAGAAATAGAACACTCGCTCAACTCCACATCACGCAATATAGTGTGGCAGCTAATCGGCACAGCCGAGGGTCTGAACCGCTGGATTGCCGACGAGGTGACGATGGACGGCAATCACATTGTGTTTGCCTGGGGCGACGACTGGCGACATCACGAGACACGCCAAGCCACGCTGACGTGCAAGGAGCGCTACGTATGTGTGCGCTGGCAGTGGGACGACGAGGACGACGAATCGTTTGTGGAGATTCGCATGGAGCGCAGCTCGCTGTCGGGACAATACACGCTGCACATCACCGATTTCGTATCAACCGACGACCTTGAGTGGCTGCAGGATACATGGAGCCACAACTTCGAGCGACTGCGCCGCACCAGCGGCGTTTAACACAATGATTCACCACGTGTGGGTATTTTGCGCCGGCACGTCTGCAAAAAAACATAAAAAGTAATAGTTTATGAAATATTTATGCTAATTTTGCAATTCGATATACCTATATATATATAATGTTTCGAATAAAGAAATTAGACATATTCATAGCCAAGCAATTCGGTCTTCTGTTCGTCGGAACCTTCTTCATCTGCCAGTTTGTGCTGATGATGCAGTTTCTGTGGCGCTATATCGACACGCTCGTAGGCAAGGGCTTGTCGATGGACGTGCTTGCCGAATTTTTCTGGTACATGGGCCTGATGCTTGTACCGCAGGCTCTCCCATTGGCCATACTCCTATCCTCGCTCATCACATTCGGAAATATGGGCGAGAGCTCGGAGCTTACAGCAATCAAAGCCGCAGGCATCTCACTGATGCAGGCTTTCCGTTCGCTCATTGCCATCAGCATTCTGATATGCTTCACATCGCTTTACTTTCAGAACACCATCGGCCCTAACGCCAACCGTCATCTGATGATGATGTTGCTGTCGATGAAGCAGAAGAGCCCTGAGCTCGAAATTCCGGAAGGCATATTCTATGATGGCATACCCAACTCAAACATTTACGTACAAAAGAAAGACCTGAATACGGGCAAGTTATACGGTATCATGATTTATCGTATGACGGGTTCGTACGAAGACCAGGCTATTATTCTTGCCGACTCGGGCATGCTTCAAGCCACTGCAGAGAAGAAACACCTGCTCATGACGCTGTGGAACGGCGAATGGTTTGAGAACATGCAGGCCCAGGAATTGGCAGGCAATGCCTCTGTGCCATATCGTCGCGAGTCGTTCACAGCCAAGCGCATACTGCTTGACTACGACGGCGACTTCAATATGAACGACGGAGCGGGCCTCTCAAACAACGCCAAAGCCAAAGGCTTCGCGCAAATCACACACGACAAGGACTCCATTTCGGCACAATACGACAGCATCGGACGTGCCTACTACAACGAAGACCTACGTATGGTGTATGCGCTGAAGCAGGTATCCAAGAAGGACTCGCTGCGCGCTCTGGCGCTTGCCAACACGACGAAATACAATGTCGACTCGGCTTTCGTCCGATTGAGTACCGATGCCCAGCGTTCCGCTATCAGCTACGCCCAACAGCAGGTACGAACGCGCACCACCGACCTCGACTTCAAGCAGATGATGACATCCGACGGCGACCGCATCATACGCCAGCACGAGATAGAATGGTTTAGCAAGATATCGCTCGCACTGACGTGTCTGGTATTCTTCTTCATCGGTGGACCTCTGGGAGCCATCATACGTAAGGGCGGACTCGGTCTGCCAGTGCTCATATCGGTGATTGTGTTCATCGTATTCTACATTCTCGACAATACTGGACAGACCATGGCCAAGAAGGAGATGTGGACGCTATGGTTCGGACTGGGACTTGCGCCGACGGTGCTCATACCTATGGCCATATTCTTCACCTACAAAGCCACCAACGACTCCGTAGTGTTCAACGTTGAGGTATACACCGACCTCTTGCGCCGATTCCTGGGACTGCGCATAAAACGACACGTTGCACGCAAGGAAGTGATAATCAACGACCCCGACTATGCCTCAGACTATTATAAGCTGAAGGCAATAAGCGAGGAGGTGACACACTATTCCGAGCAGCACAACCTGAAGCATGCGCCCAACTGGGTGCGCGTATTCTTCCGCTACGAGCCCGACCACGCCATAGCTGGCATATACGAGCAGCTTGAGAAGGTGATTGAAGACCTCAGCAACTCACGCGACCGCACCATTATCAACCACCTGAGCGTCTACCCCATCATGTCGGTCAAGGCACACACCCGCCCCTTCGAGCGCAAATGGCTCAACATTGTGTCGGCAGTGTTAATACCATTGGGCTTCGTACTGTACATGCGCATGTGGCGATACCGCCTGCGTCTGCTGCGCGACCTGCGCACGATAAAGGCCGAAAACGACATAATAGCCGAAAGAATACGTGCCATTGCCCAGCGCGATGGACTCACATTATAATAAATAACTAATAGATACACATTAAACATCTGAAATATGGGAGAGTTCAAACTTAGCGGCATTGAGGATGCCGTGAAAGACTTCAAAGAAGGTAAATTTGTAATCGTCGTTGACGATGAAGACCGTGAGAACGAGGGCGACCTCATAATCGCAGCCGAGAAGATTACTCCGGAGAAAGTGAATTTCATGCTTAAGAACGCACGTGGCGTGCTTTGCGCACCAATCACGCTGTCGAGGTGTGAGGAGCTCGACCTGCCCCACCAGGTGAGCGACAACACAAGTATGCTCGGCACACCGTTCACAGTGACCGTCGACAAGCTTGAAGGATGCACCACCGGCGTATCAGCTGCCGACCGTGCCGCAACAATCCAGGCGCTTGCCGACCCTGCATCGACACCGCAGACATTCGGACGTCCGGGCCACATCAACCCGCTGTATGCCCAGGACAATGGCGTGCTGCGCCGTTGCGGACACACCGAGGCCACCATCGACCTCTGCCGTCTTGCCGGACTGCGTCCTGCCGGTGCACTTATGGAAATCATGAACGACGACGGCACAATGGCCCGCATGCCCGATCTGCAGAAGATGGCTGAGGAGTGGGGATTGCGCATCATCACCATAAAGGACCTCATCACCTACCGATTGAAGAAGGAATCAATCATCGAGGTTGGCGAAGAGGTTGACATGCCTACCGAGTGGGGCCACTTCCGCCTCATCCCGTTCCGCCAGCAGAGCAACGGACTGGAGCACATGGCTCTCGTCAAGGGCGAATGGAGCGAAGACGAATCCGTACTCGTACGCGTACACTCATCGTGCGCTACCGGCGACATTCTCGGCTCGAAGCGTTGCGACTGCGGACAGCAGCTGCACAAGGCAATGCAGATGATTGAGAAGGAGGGCAAAGGCGTTGTAGTATACATGCAGCAGGAAGGTCGCGGCATCGGACTGATGAACAAGATTGAGGCATACAAGTTGCAGGAAGAAGGCTACGACACAGTCGACGCCAACGTACACCTCGGCTTCAAGGCCGACGAGCGCGACTACGGCTGCGGAGCACAGATGCTGCGCCACCTCGGCATCCACAAGATGCGCCTGCTCACCAACAACCCGACAAAGCGCGTAGGCCTTGAGGCATACGGACTCGAGATTGTTGAGAACGTGCCCATCGAAGTGACACCCAACAAGTATAACGAGCGCTATCTCAAGACTAAGCGCGACCGTATGGGCCACTCTTTGCACCTGAAATAGCATTCAGTTTATTTTGTATTGTCTCCGATTTGCAGTAACTTTGCACCTAATTACAGACAACAACCAATGAGTATAGTAAAGATAAAAGACAAGACATTCAAGACCTCGATACCCGAGGCAGAAATCAAGAAGCGTGTCAAGGCTCTGGCCGACCGTATCAACAACGATATGGCAGACAAGAACCCACTGCTGTTGGCAATGCTCAACGGCTCGTTTGTGTTCGCAGCCGACCTGATGCGCGAGATAACCGTGCCTGCCGAGATATCATTTGTCAAGATGTCGTCGTATGCAGGAACATCGTCTACCGGCAAAGTGAAGCAGCTGATAGGTCTCAACGATGACATCAAGGGCCGCACCATCATCATCGTAGAAGACATCATCGAGTCGGGACTGACAATGAAAGCCATTCTCGCCCAACTCGCCGAGAAGCAGCCTGAGGCGATACACATCTGCACACTGCTGCTCAAACCCGACTGTCTTGAGACCGAACTCGACATACGCTACACGGCATTCGAGATTCCCAACGACTTCATTGTGGGCTACGGACTTGATTACGACCAACAGGGACGCAACCTCAAGGACATATACACAGTGGTGGAAGAATAGACACGACTGCTTAATCAGTAACAACAGAACAAACAGTACATATTTATTTTTAAGTTAAAAAGATGAAGAACATCGTAATTTTCGGTGCTCCTGGTTCAGGCAAGGGCACCCAGAGCGACCTCATGATCGAGAAGTATGGTTTCAACCATATATCGACAGGTGACGTGCTCCGCAATGAAATCAAGAACGGAACAGAGCTTGGCAAGACAGCCAAGGGATTTATCGACAACGGTCAGCTTATCCCCGACGAGCTTATGATTGATATCCTCGCAAGCGTATACGACAGCTTCGGCAAGGAGCACAAGGGCGTAATCTTCGACGGATTCCCCCGTACAATCCCGCAGGCAGAGGCTCTCAAGAAGATGCTTGCAGAGCGTGGACACAAGGTAGCTGCTATGATTGAGCTTGACGTTCCTGAGGACGAGCTTATGACACGCCTCGTAAAGCGTGGCCAGGAGAGCGGCCGTTCGGACGACAACGCTGAGACAATCAAGAAGCGCCTCGACGTTTACCACAACCAGACTGCTCCGCTCATCGAGTGGTACAAGGCTGAGGGCATACATCACCACATCAACGGTCTCGGCGAACTGCCGCGTATCTTCGGTGATATCTGCGCTGTTATCGACGCTCTGTAAAAATATCGCATCCCGATAAAACAATATAAAAGGGGCGCTCAGTTTACGACTTACATCGTAAATTGAGCGCCCCTTTTTTTTATCTTTAACCGAAAGACGGATATTTCACCCGAAATACGGAGCTCTCAATTCTTCTTCGACGTGATACCACCGTTCTTTGTCAGCGTGATAGTTGATTGCTGCAGTTTGTTGGCTGTATGGTCGAAGATAAGGTTAGGATTGAAGCGACGCCCCTTGAAGTGAGTCTCAAAGTGCAGATGCTCGGTTGTGGCGCGTCCTGTGCGTCCGGTCAGACCTATCACCTGACCTGCCTTTACTTTGTCGCCAACCTTGACGAAATTCTTCGACTGATGGCTATAGAGTGTCTCCAGACCGTTGGCGTGCTTTATGATGATGCAGTTGCCGTAGCCATAATAGCTCGACGAGCGTGTCACAACGCCATCGAAGGCAGCCACAATCTCGTCGTTGGCCTTGGTCTTGAGGTCGACACCTGCATGGCGGCGCTTGCCTCCGTACGGACTGATAACCTTGGCACCCGGCAACGGATAAGCCCAACGTTCCTTCTCCATCTGTTCAAGATTCCACTTGAATGTCGACGACTTCTCAAACACGTCCATCTCCATGTCAGTAGCCGACTCCTCGATGTCGGTCTTGTCGCCCAACACACTCACATTCACGTAGTCGCCACTCTTCTCGCAGAGCAATGTCTGTCGGTGCAGACGATGGCTGTGCACGTCAATCATTGCCGAAGGATTGATACGCGCACCGTTCACCATAATCGAGAAGTCGCAGTAGAACTTGCCGTCCTTGTGTCCGACGATGGCTATGGTCTGTCCGGCGCGCACATTAGCGCCCACTTCCACAAGGTTCTCGGCATTGTTGCCATATACGGTTTCAAATCCGTTGCGGTGGCGTATTACGATAACGTTGCCCATTTCGGCATGCTTTCGCGAGAGGCGCACTGTTCCGTCAAACATCGCCTTCACCGCATCGCCGTCCTTGGTCTCTATCTGCATAGAGTTGTTCTTGCGTACAGTGGCCTTGCCAACGGGCAGCGGAAACGAGTATTCCGATGCCTTCAACAGACTGAAATCGACGTTGAAGGCATCCGAACGGCTGAAAAGTCCCGGTGTGGCAATGCTAATCTGCTGTTGTTCGGCAGCAGTGAACTGATGTTTTACGGGTGCGGCTGCAGTGGTAGTCATCACCACTGCAGCGAGTAATAGTAGGATTCTTATTTTCAACAATTTCATTAGTCGATAGGATTTAGGAATATGCCGTTGTATATACGGCCTGAATTAATGCCGAGCCGGCGTGCCGAGAAATAGTCGTCGGTATTGTCGAACGTGCAGATGGCTGTGTCCAGAATATTCTCCTTTGGCACGCCAGCCTGCTCCAGAAGCATCTGGTTGCACAGCGGCAGATTGATATGCCACTTCATCGAGAACCTGTCTTTCGGGTCGGCAGCGTCGTCGTTGCGTTTCATTTCGCGATGAGCCACAGCGTCCATGTCGAACATGGCTTCGGCAAAGGCGTCGTACACCTCGTCGCCCACCTCAAAGTTGCGCTCCGAAATGCCTGGTCCGATGATTGCCTTGAGCTGCGTGGGGTCGGTATGGTAAGCTGCGCGCATATCGGTGATAGCCTTCAGCACAATGCGAGCCGCTGTGCCTCGCCATCCGGCGTGTATGGCGCATACAGCATGATGAGCCTCGTCGTAGAGCAGAACGGGTATACAGTCGGCAGTGCTTACGCCTATGCACACGCCAGAGAGGTCGGTCATCACGGCGTCGACGCCCTCAAGCAACATGCGGCGTATGTTGTCAGGCAGAGTGACAAACTCTTTGGCAATGATGCGTGTGTCAATACCATGCGTCTGATGCGGCATAATGATGTGCTGCGAAGGCAATCCGAGTTCGTCGGCAAGCAGCTGTCGGTTCTCAGCGATGTGCTGCGGATCGTCGCCACACCACTCGTTAATATTGAACGAGGCGTAAGCGCCCTGCCCCACCCCGCCATGGCGGGTGGTGGAGAAGGCCGTTACGCCGTCAGCTATATTATAATATGTGGGAGTGAGACTACTTTGCGTCATCGTAGTCCTCCTCTTCATATTCAAAGTCGTCGAGGTCGTCAACGTCCTCGATGTCCTCGTCGTCGATGTATATAATCTCGTCCTCGCCCTCAGCCTGCATCTCGGCAGCAAAGCGTGTCATGTCCTTGTCGCGGTGTACGAGAGTGTCCTCGGCAGTGATGCTCTGCAACTTGTTGCTCTCCGAGTTGAGCTCGTTCCAGAGGGTGTCCTTGAGCTGCTGTATGCCCAGCCCCGTAACCGACGATATGAACACTACAGGCAGGTCGTCGGGCAGCGTCTCGCGCAGCATGTCCATGAGTTCGTCATCGAGCAGGTCGCACTTGGTCACAGCCAGCACACGGTGCTTGCTGAGCATGTCAGGATTGAACTGGCGCAGCTCGTTGAGCAGCAGTTCATACTCGCGCTTGATGTCGTCGGTGTCGCCAGGCACCATGAAGAGCAGCAACGAGTTGCGCTCGATGTGGCGCAGGAATCGCAGTCCGAGACCCTTGCCCTCGCTTGCGCCCTCGATAATACCGGGGATGTCAGCCATTACGAACGACTTGTGGTCGCGATAGTCGACGATGCCGAGCGACGGTTCGAGCGTTGTAAACGGATAGTTGGCTATCTTTGGGCGTGCACTCGACACAGCCGACAGCAATGTCGACTTGCCGGCATTGGGCAGACCTACCAGACCAACGTCGGCAAGAAGCTTGAGCTCGAGGATGATGGTCATCTCCTCCATAGGCTCACCCGGCTGTGCATAGCGTGGAGTCTGGTTGGTAGCCGAACGGAACTGGAAGTTGCCCAGTCCGCCGCGACCGCCCTTGAGCAGTAGCACCTCCTGTCCGTCGTGCATCACGTCGCACACGTACTTGCCCGTCTCAGCGTTGTACACCACGGTGCCGCAAGGCACGTCGATGTATATGTCCTTGCCATCCTTGCCGTGACACTTGTCACGACCGCCGTTGCCTCCATGCTCAGCGAAGACGTGGCGCTGAAACTTCAGGTGCAGCAGGGTCCAGTAGTTGTGGTTGCCGCGCAGGTATATGCTACCTCCGTGTCCGCCGTCGCCTCCGTCAGGACCTCCGTTGGGGTTGTACTTCACGTGGCGCAAGTGCATTGAACCACGACCGCCCTTGCCCGAGCGACAGTATATCTTAACATAGTCTACAAAATTCGATTCTGCCATTGTATATAATCAGTTTCTTATAAAAATTGGTTATTACTAAACTTTCAACTCTAAATTCTCAACTCTCCACCATTTCTATCCTATTCTGCCCTGCGCGAAGTTTCGTCCGGCATCGATTCGGAGGAAGATGAAGAGCAATATGGTGAATCCCCATAGCGACGAACCGCCGTAACTGAAGAACGGCAGCGGGATGCCGATAACGGGGGTCAATCCGAGCACCATTCCCACATTGATGAACACGTGAAACAGGAACACCGACGCCACACAGTAGCCGTAGACTCGTCCGAATGTAAACGGTTGTCGTTCGGCGAGCTTCAGCAGCCGCAGTATGAGCGCCAGAAACATCAGCAGCACTCCCGCCGAGCCTACAAAGCCCTCCTCCTCGCCTACGGTGCAGAAGATGAAGTCGGTGTCTTGCTCGGGCACGAACTTCAGCTTAGTCTGGGTTCCGTTCAAGAATCCCTTACCCTTCAGTCCGCCCGAGCCGATGGCTATCTCGCTCTGATGCACATTGTAGCCGGCTCCGGCAAGGTCTTCGTCCAGTCCGAGCAGCACGTTGATACGCACACGCTGGTGAGGCTCCATGACATTATTGAGCACATAGTCGGCAGAGTAGAAGAACACTACCGAACCGACGGCGAATCCCAGAATGAGGAAATATTGCGGCAGTCGGGTGCGCAGTCCGTTGAGCAGCAGATACACGGCGATGCCGAGACAAGAAGCAAGCTGCACCCACGTCACGTCAAATGGAATCACGTATACCGAGAAGAGCATAGCCAAAGCCGTAAGACCGAGGCCGTAGCCCAGAATTATGCGGGTCTGGTTCTTCTGCCTGGTATACACGTTGACCATGCATGCCGTGAATATCTGCACAAGCGTCAGCACCACAAAGCGGCCCACCGACGTGGGCGTGGCGAGCATCAGCACGCTCTCATACTTGATGCCCACAACGAAGTAAACCACCATGGCAACTCCCGTAAACAGTATGCTGCCGGGCATGCCCTCGCGATAGAGCACCAGGAAGAAGGTGAGGTACACCAGTGCCGAGCCCGTCTCGCGCTGGCCCACAATACAGAGCATCGGGATGAAGATGACGGCGCAGGCGGCTGCGAAGTCCTTCCACCGCCCTATGTTGAAGCCGTACGAACTCATCAGTTTCGCCAAAGCCAAGGCAGTGGCAAACTTGCCGAACTCGGCAGGCTGCAATCGGAGCGGACCTATGACGAGCCACGAGTGCGAGCCCTTGATGTCGTGCGGATTGAATATGGTGGCAAACAGCAGCAACAGCAACACTCCGTATATCACATACGAGAAGGTGTCGAAGAAGCGCGTGTCCATCATCAGTATGACAAATCCCAGACATATACTGGTGCCTATCCATATCACCTGCATACCCGAACGCGTGCTCAAGGCGAAGATGTCGTTCTCGCCGTATGTATAGCTGGCTCCACAAATGCTGATCCATCCGAACACCATCAGTCCGATGTACAGGATTATCGTTATCCAGTCTACCTGCGACCAGAAGTTCAGCGGTTTGTCGGTTGTTGGCATAACTCTACTTTAAATTCTTATTTTACAGAACTTGCGAAAAAGTTCAATTATTTTATTATTTGAATTAATCTACAGGAACTATCATTGAGCGGCATTATTCTCCTCGGCAGGCTTTTCCTGTTGCGCTGCCTCAGCCTTTGCAGCCTTTGCCTTCCTGACGGCTGCAGCCTTGCGTGCCTCTGCCGCCCTGCGCTCCTGTCCCGGGAAGCGTGGTCCGTAGCCGATGCGACGGTGCTGCATGTTCTCGGCTATAGCCTCACCCGAAGGCGACAGCTTGCCGGTGAGATACTGTTCCATCATCAGTCCGCCTATAGGCACACCGTAGTCGGCACCCCATCCGCCGTTCTCCACATACACGGCAATGGCAATCTTAGGATTGTTCATCGGGGCGAAGCCCATGAATACGGAGTGGTCGCGACCATGGTTCTGCGCCGTACCGGTCTTGCCGCACGCCTCAAAGGGCAGTCGGGAGAGTGCTCTACACGTACCCTTCATTGCCGACGAGCGCATGCCTGCCACCACATAGTCGTACGAGCGACGGTTGGCCTTGGTGAAATGGCGATGGGTGAATGCCGTGTCGAGCGGCATGTCCTGCACCTTACGCACTACGTGAGGCGTATAGTAGTAGCCACGGTTGGCTATCGTGGCACCCAGATTGGCTATCTGCAGCGGTGTGAGCGTCACCTCGCCCTGGCCGATTGATATAGACACGATGGTGAGTCCGTTCCACGATCCGCGATAGTTGCGGTCGTAATATTCGGCATTAGGTATCATGCCACGCTTCTCGCCCGGCAAGTCGATGCCCAGCTTGTAGCCGAATCCCATGCTCACCATATAGTCGCGCCATACGTTCATGGCATCGTAGGGGTTCTTGTATTTCGAGCGGTTGCCCATCATGTAGTAGAGTCCCCAACAGAAGTAGCCGTTGCACGATGTGGATATGGCGTCGACAAGGGCAATAGGTGACGGATGCGAGTGACAGCCAACGTGCAGTCCGCGACAATAAAAGCCACGATGGCAAGGGAAAGCGGTTCCGGGTGTGATGATGCCTTCGGTCAAATACGTCAGAGCCTGAGAAGTCTTGAATGTCGAACCCGGCGGATACATACCCATAATGGAGCGGTTGAGCAGCGGTTTCCATGCGTCGCGTGTCAGCAGTCGGTGGTTTTTGGAGCGCGAGCGTCCCACCATGATGCGCGGGTTGTAGCTCGGTGCCGACACCATGGCGAGCACCTCGCCCGTACGCGGGTCGATGGCCACAATACTGCCCATCTTGCCTTCGAGCAAACGTTCGCCCAGAGCCTGCAGCTTGACGTCGATAGACAGCGTGAGGTCCTTGCCCGCCACTGGCTGACGGTCGTAGGCTCCGTCCATATACTTGCCCTGTATGCGTCCGCGAGCGTCGCGCAGCAATATCTGCACACCCTTCTCGCCACGCAGTTCCTTCTCATAGTATTTCTCGACACCGAGCTTGCCTATGTAGTCGCCGGGCTGGTAGTAGTCGTCGTCGTCAATGTCCGACGGCGACACCTCAGCCACGTCGCCGAGGATGTGTGCTCCGTACGATGTCTGATACTGGCGTATGCTGCGCTTCTGCACATAGAAACCGGGGAATCGGAACATCTTCTCCTGGAAGTTGCTGAACTCCTCATTGCTGAGCTGGCTCATAAAGAGCTGCTGCGTGAATCGCGAGTAGCCGGGATTCTTGGCATAGTTCTTTATGTCGTCCATGCGCTTGATGAAGTATTCCTTGGTGATGCCGAGCGACTTGCAGAATTCGGTAGTGTCGATACGGCCCTTTGCCTCGTTCATCACCACCATGATGTCGTAGGCAGGCTGGTTGTATACGAGCAGTTGGCCGTTGCGGTCGTATATGGCACCGCGCGACGGAAACTCCACCTTCTTGAGGAAGGCGTTGGAGTCGGCGTTTTTCTTGTAGTCGTCGCTCATGAGCTGGAGGGTGAACAGACGAATTATGTACACCGTGACAATTGCCACGGCTACACCTCCAATTACAAAGCGACGATTTTCGAGTGTATACCTGCTCATCTTTTACGACGTAAGTTTTCAATTACCAATATCAGCACTATGGTGAGCACAGCACTGCTCACTGTGCACAAAGCCCACTGTGTCCAGTTGTACAGATTGAACGCCTCCAGACTGAAGAACGCCAGCGAGTATATCAAGACGCAGATGATTGTGTAATTGACATATTTTGACACACCGAGTGTGACGGGCGACGGACGCAGGTCGTCGCCGCTGTCGCGCGGTGCGAACAATGTGAGTACATAGGGCTGTATGAGGCCGACGAGGGTCATCGAGGCCGAAGCCACACCGGGTGTCGACGAGAATATGTCGACCGCCAGACCCATGGCGAAACACCACAGCAACGCCGCCCATCGCGGGGTGGCGGTGCGTAACGTCAGCGGAAAGTAGACATACAGCAGCGGGGTGGCATAGCCGAACAGGTGGATGTGGTTGAGCACAAGCGCCTGCACGACAAGCAGTATGACGAAGAATATAATGTTTCTTACTGTGTTAAGATTCATTTTCTGTATGAGGGTGATTACGTTATGATTATTGGCGTGCCTTGAGCGAGTCTTGAGCAGCCTGGAGTATCTCCATCTTCTTCTCCATCTCGGTGTCGTTGATTACGCACACGTCGCGCAAGCGGGTGAAGTCGGTGGTCAGCGTCACCTTGAGGCGGTATGCCATACCGTCGGCAGAGTTGTAGACATGCTTGATACGTCCTACGATTACTCCCGAGGGGAACACCGACGAGTAGCCCGATGTCACCACATAGTCGCCCAGCTTGAAGTGGGCATGGCGGGGGATGTCGTCGATATAGGCATATTCGGGCGAGCCTCCGTTCCAGTGCAGATAGCCGAAGTAGCCGCGTCCGCGTATCGAGCAACTTATGTTCGACTGAGCGTTGAGCACCGGTATCACTACCGAGTAGTGTTCGGACGTGAGATAGACTATGCCTACTACGCCCGTGCCGCACACTACGCCCATGTCCTTGCGCACACCGTCGGCACTGCCCTTATCGATAGTGATGAGGTTGTTGGCCTTGTCGAGCGACGAGCTCACCACCTTGGCAGGTATGGTGCTATACTGTCGCATCACGCTCTGCTGCATACGCTCCACAGCGGTAGTGTCCTTCTGTGTCTTGCGTATCTGTTCGGCCAGCATCTCCACTTCGCGTTCCAGATAGACGTTGCGTTGGGTGAGCTGACGGTTGACGTCGGTGAGCGAGAAATATTGTGTCACAGCCGAGTTCCACTCGTACACCTTGCCGCTGACGGCATTGGCCGATGTGAACCATACACTGCCCTGATAGCTGTTGTAATGAAACAGCAACGTGAGGCTCAGCACCTCAAGCAGCACGAAGACAAACCAGTGGTTGTGACGTGAAAGGAATTCTAATAGGTTGCGCATTTTGTTGTAAAAGTAAAAAAGCAAAAGAGTAAAAAAGTAAAAAAGTAAAAAGGTAACGTCGGCACCTATTATATATATAGCAGACCGATAGCAGGGCATTGCCCTACACTTTTTACTTTTTTACTTTTTTACTTTTTTACTTTTGTCTATTTTATCTCATCAAGAATGAGAAGCGTTCGATGTTCTTCAGAGCCACACCAGCACCCTTGGCTACGCTGTGGAGCGGATCCTCAGCGATGTGGAAAGGAATGTTGATCTTCTCGGTGAGACGACGGTCGAGTCCGCGAAGCAGAGCGCCGCCACCACTGAGGTAGATGCCGTTCTTCACGATGTCGGCATAGAGTTCTGGCGGAGTGCTCTCGAGTGCCGAGAGTACGGCGTTCTCTATCTTTGCTACAGTCTTGTCGATGCAGTGTGCAATCTCCTGATAGCACACGGGAACCTCCATCGGCAATGCTGTGATGCGGTTCGGACCGTGTACGATGAAGTCCTCTGGAGCCTCGTCGCCCAGTTCGGTCAGCGCCGAACCTACGTGTATCTTGATACGCTCGGCCATACGTTCCGAAACCTTCACGTTGTGCTGGCGCGACATATACTCCTGGATGTCGGCTGTGAGGTCGTCGCCTGCGGTGCGGATAGAGTTGTTCGACACGATGCCGCCAAGTGAGATGACTGCAATCTCGGTAGAACCACCACCTATATCTACAATCATGTTGCCCTCCGGAGCCTCAACGTCGATGCCGATACCGATGGCTGCAGCCATTGGCTCGAAAATCAGATATACGTCGCGGCCGTTGGCATGCTCGGCACTGTCGCGCACAGCACGCAGCTCCACCTCAGTAGAACCTGAAGGCACGCCGATGACCATACGCAGTGACGGCGAGAAGAGTCGGCTGCCAGTGTGAACCATCTTGATAAGTCCACGCATCATCTGCTCGCATGCGGTGAAGTCGGCTATAACGCCGTCGCGCAGCGGACGTATGGTGCGGATGTTGTCGTGAGTCTTCTCATACATCATCTTGGCCTTTGAGCCAACAGCTATCATCTTGTCGGTACGACGGTCGAGCGCCACTACCGAAGGCTCGTCAACAACGATTTTGTCGTCGCTGATGATGATGGTGTTGGCGGTGCCGAGGTCCATCGCTATTTCCTGTACGAATGAAAAAAATCCCATTGATGAATTTTGAGTTTTGAATTTTGAATTTTGAATTGTCGCCAGCAGCGATTAGGAGTTTTGAGTTTTGAATTTTGAATTTTGAATTGTCGCCAGCGCTGATTAACTGTTGTGGATTAAGGAATTGTCCTATCAACTCTACAATCAATTAATTCAACATCGGCGGAGCCGACAATTCAAAATTCAAAATTCAAAATTCAAAATTTACTTTGCAAACCACTCGTGGATTGCTGTATCGTAGTGGCTGCTTACGCCGAAAGCGTGCTCGGCGAATACCTTACGCTCTGCGAGGTCGGTCTCAGCACCCTTCTTGTTGACGATATCGAGGAGCATGCCATACTCTGCCTTGCTCGGAACGATTACTACATCGTTGAAGTTCTTGGCTCCGGCACGGATGAGCGAGATACCACCTATATCGATCTTCTCGATGATGTCGGCTTCGCTTGCGCCGCTTGCTACAGTCTGCTCGAAAGGATACAGGTCTACAATCACGAGGTCGATTTCGGGGATTGCATACTCAGCCATCTGCTGACGGTCGCCCTCATTGTCGCGACGAGCCAGGATGCCGCCGAAGATACGCGGATGCAGAGTCTTCACACGTCCGCCGAGGATTGAAGGATAAGATGTAACGCTCTCAACGGCCTGGCACTCGTAGCCAAGCGACTCGATGAAAGCCTGTGTACCACCTGTAGAGAGGAATTTAACACCTTCCTCGTTGAGCTTCTTCAACAGCTCGTCGAGACCGTCCTTATGAAAAACTGAGATAAGCGCAGTCTTGATTTTTTTTGTTCCAGCCATATACTTTTACTATTTACTTTGTTTAATTTGCAAAGTTAGCAAAAACCGCTGATATACCATATTAAAATAACTAAAAATTAGATTATCAGGCTGTTTTGTTGATATTAGGCATTTCTTCTCTTCCACAAGATTGTCACTGACAAATATCGTACAGGCAGTAAAAAAGTGTTACAAAACAAAAATCGATTATAGAGATTTGCGACGGCGTTTTCAGAGGTTTTGCAACGCAAATCGTTCATGTTTTTATTGATTCAGGGCTTCTTTCCGTTCAAAAGGACCACTTTTGCAAGGCAAAAGGACAACAATGAGAGAGCAAAAGGACTACAGTTGGAAGGCAAAAGGACTCCTTTTGCAATAAAATGAAGTTTTTTTTGAATTGTGACAATTGCACGCTTGAGCCACAATCCTCACAACTCTTTATGTATCAGCAACATATAGCTACACGCGCAAAACTCACGAATTTCGAGCCGAAGATTTCCTTGTGCGTTCAACTCGCAGTTTTGAGCGGTTTAAAATGCAAATATTGTATTGCGACAGTCTGAAATCGGTGCATTGAAAGCAGCGATAATACAAAAAAAGTTTCGCAAGTATGAAACCAACTTGCGAAACTTCTGTCTGTTTTATTTCACTGGAGCTTCTGCCATTGTCTTCTTGAGCAGTTCCCAGAAAGGAGCCACTGTAGAGATGAGGCAACGCTCTGTTGTGGTGTGCGGCGAACGCATGGTAGGACCGAGCGACACAACGTCGAGGTGAGGATACTTGCCGAGGATGACCGAGCACTCCAATCCGGCGTGGTCGACCTGCTCGATTGCCTCCTCGTTGAACAGCTCGCGATAGTTCTTCTCGAGCAGATGGAGAATCTCGCTGTCGGTGTTGGGGTCCCAACCGCCGTACTCGCCGCTCATCTCAACCTTCATGCCTGCCATTGAGAATGTAGACTCAAGAGTGGCTGCAATGTAGTCGCGCATGCTCTCTCTTGACGAACGTGCGAGCAGCTTGAAGTAAGCGTGGCCGCCCTCGATGTCGATAATGGCGAGGTTTGACGATGTCTCTACTACCGACGGGAACACCGGAATCATGCGGAGCACACCGTTGTGGCAGCCGTAGATGGCATCGAGCAGGTTGTCCTGAATCTCCTCGGGCACCTGAGTGGCAGGAGCATCAACGTCCTCGGCGAAGAACTGGATGTTCTCCTCGATTGTGCGATACTCGTTGTTGAACAGAGCGCACCACTCGGCTACATCTTCCTTCAGAGCCTCAACGTTCTCCTTAGGCAGTGTGAGCACTGTAGAGCACTCGAACGGGATGGCATTGCGCATGTTGCCGCCGTGCCATGTAGCGAGGCGTGCACCGTACTCGGCGATGGCCTCGTGTACGAAGCGAGCCATGAGCTTGTTGGCATTGCCGCGTCCCTCGTTAATCTCCAATCCTGAGTGACCACCCTTCAAGCCCTTGATTACAACCTTAACGGCTGCGTCTTCCTTGTCGGTCTCTACCTCCTTATAGTCGAGTGTAGCTGTGATGTCGACACCACCAGCCGAACCGATAACGAACTTGCCCCATGTCTCAGAGTCGAGGTTGAGCAGGATGTCGCCATTGAGTTCGCCCTCGGGCAGGTCGTTGGCACCGAACATACCGGTCTCTTCGTCGGCAGTGATGAGTCCCTCAACGGGTCCGTGTACGAGGGTCTTGTCCTCCATAACAGACATGATGGCAGCTACGCCGATACCGTTGTCGGCACCGAGAGTAGTGCCCTTTGCCTTAACCCATTCGCCGTCAATGTATGTCTGAATTGGGTCGGTCTCGAAGTTGTGGTTGCTGTCATTGCTCTTCTGCGGTACCATGTCCATGTGAGCCTGAAGGATGATACCCTTGCGATTTTCCATTCCGGGAGATGCGGGCTTGCGCATCACTATATTGCCAGCAGCGTCCTTGAATGCCTCAACGCCAACGCGTGCGGCAAACTCAAGCAGCATGTGCTGTACTTTTTCAAGATGTCCAGACGGGCGCGGCACCTGTGTCAGTGCGTCAAAGTTGCGCCAAATACATTCGGGGTTTAGGTTTTTGATTTCACTCATAATAATTGTGTTTATTAGTGATTAAATAATAGTAGTATTTGTGATTATTACTTTCTTATTTACTGCAGGCTCGGCTGCTTGCGGGTGAACGAGAGTGCCACCCATGCCCATACACCCATTGCCACCACGAGCAGCGTCTGCACGCTGTGGACGATGAGCACAAAGTTGAGAGCATCGGTCTCGCCTATGCCATATAGCAACAGCATGGTCTTGACGGCGAAATGCCACGGTCCGGCTCCATTGGGGGTAGGAACGATAACGGCTATGCTGCCCACGATGAACGTAACCATTGCGCACGACACGCCCAGTCCGGACGTGGAGTCGAAACAGAAGAACGTGAGGTAATAGTGCAGGAAATAGCATGCCCATATAGCGAGAGTGTACACGACGAAGCGCACGGGACGCTTCACGCTGCGTATCGACATGATGCCTTGCCAGATGCCCTGCACCGTAGCCTTTACCTTATTATATATAGCAAACCGGCGCATGATGTACCATGCCAGAAGGCATACCGCCAGTCCGCAAATGGCTGTGACGATGTAGCCGGTTGTAGAGAATCCTGCCAGCAGAGCGCCGATGTTGGTGCCGGTGCGGTCGAAGAAGGTGTTGAACACGCTGAATTGGCACAGCATGGTGACAAAGGCTATGCACATGACCAATGCCGAATCGATGGCACGCTCCACCACTACCGTGCCCAAAGCCTTGGGAAACGACACTCCGTCGTAGCGGCGCAACACACCGCAACGGGCAAACTCGCCTATACGCGGCACTACAAGGCTGACGGCATAGGAGAGGAATATGGAGTAGACGCTGGTGGACGTGCGCGGATGTTCGCCTACGGGTTCGAGCGTGAGATGCCATCGCCAACCGCGAAAAGCCTGCGCCAAGATGCCGAACGGGAATGAGAGCAACATCCACGTCCAGTTCATTTCGTGCAGCAGAACATGCTCTACCTGACGGAAGTCGAAGTCGCGATACATCCAGTAGAGTATCAGTCCGCCAAGCAGCAGCGAGAGTGCCACCTTAAGAGAGTCGTTTATTATCTTTTTTAACTGCATAAGTATATGCAAAAATACAAAATTGTTTTATGACATAACATGTAAAAGTCTAAAAATATGTTTTTCGGGCTGTCTTTTCTTGTAAATGCTTGTGCGTTAGCGAAAAAAGTAGTAACTTTGCACCCGCTTTTCGGCGTAACCGATGACGGGAAGAAGAGTTGCCCATTATGTTGCGCGAGAACGATAAAACAAATTTAATTATCAAATTAACAATGGATTTAATTAAAGTTGCTGAAGAAGCATTTGCAACCGGCAAGAAGTTCCCTGAGTTCCGTTCAGGTGACACTATCACAGTCGCTTACAAAATTATCGAGGGTACAAAGGAGCGTATCCAGCTCTATCGTGGTGTAGTTATCAAGATTTCTGGCCACGGTGACAAGAAGCGCTTCACCGTACGTAAGATGTCTGGTACAGTTGGTGTTGAGCGTATCTTCCCGATCGAGTCACCCAACATTGAGAGCATCGAGGTTAACAAGCACGGTAAGGTACGTCGCGCTAAGCTCTACTACCTCCGCAACCTTACTGGCAAGAAGGCTCGTATCGCTGAGCGTCGCGTTAACACAACCAACGCTTAATCCGTACGGACACCTAACTCGAAAAGAGATAAAAAAGGATTTTGCACGCAATCGCGTAGCAAAATCCTTTTTTTTGTAGTTGAAAGTTGAGAATTGAAAGTTGTGAGTTATGATATGTTATAGTTGATAATATCCAAGCTATAAGGTAATCATAACTCTCAATTATCAACTCTCAATTATCAACTAAAATAGCTCTCAACTCTCAACCGAAACCTCCTTATTCTCGCCTTCCAAATACCGCTGCAGGTCTTCCACTATACTCTGATATTGCGGCGACGCCACATAGCCTACGTTGCGGCGCAGCACAAATTCGGCTTCGCCCACGCTCGACGAGTAGCACGACAGCTCGTTGCGCTGCTGGGTGGCGTGCACACTTTGAACTGAAATCTCGCGCTCGCGTTCGCGTATCAGCTGATTGCACACCTTCCTTACGAGCGGCACCACCACCTTGTCGAACAGATGATGGCCCTGGATGTACATATATGTCATGTCGGGGCGCACGCCAAGTCGGCGAAGGTCGTCCTTGACGGCAGCGTAGCTCTCGCGCGCACCGGGATGCTGGCGTTGCAGCGTCTGCACCTTATGGCCAACGCGGCGGCGCAGATTGGCAAGCGCCTGCTGACTGTTGTCGGGCGAAATGTTGCCCATCTCGATGATGTGGAGAAAGTCGCTGATGGCAAAGCGTGGCGTCGCACCGGTGCGATACGACCATATATTCCACACGAAGAGGGGGAAGATGGCGGTGGAGAAGTCGCGCAAGAACGCCTCGAAGTCGAACGTCTGGCGGTCGTTGAGCGCCACAGCCACACATACGGCGTGCAGCGACGGTGCGTAGCACTGCATGTTCTCGATGGCGTAGGCGTAGGAGTGGAATATGTAGGGATTGTCGAGAATCGTCTTCGACGAACCGCTGGCGCCCTGCTCCAAGTAGTCATAGTCGGCATCGACACACGCTATCATGTCGCGCCCCACCCCACCGGCAGCAATCAGACTCATAATGGCAGCCTTCTTGCCACGTTCGAGATGGTCGAGTCGCGAGGGCAACATCACCTCGAAGTAGCGCTCGGAGTTCTCGAAACGCGAGAGCACCGACCGCCAGAAGAATATGTCGTCGTAGCTCTCGACATAAGCCACGATGCGACGGCGAGCCTGACGCGAGCTGAGCCTATTGGCCGCCTCTACATATTGCGACGTTATAGTGTCGCGCAATCGTTTTGCCATAATCCGAGTTTTGAATTTTGAGTTTTGAGTTTTGAATTGTTCGCGGCTACGCCTGCGATGTAGAATTTTGAATTTTGAGTTTTGAATTTTGAATTATTCTCGGCTACGCCTGCGATGTAGAATTGATGATTTATGAATTGTCAATTCAAAATTGAATAAATCAAAATCGGCTTTGCCGATAATTCAAAACTCAAAATTCAAAATTCAAAATTCACTTCAGCGGCTCTCAGTCCGTAATGTCGCTCACTTCAGTAACCCTATCGGCCCATCCGTTCATGATAACGGCAGGCGAGTGTGTGGTCAGTATAATCTGTACGTTGGGATTGAGCGTGAGGATGAGGTCGATGAGTCGCTGCTGCCAGTCGACATGCAGGCTCACTTCGGGTTCGTCCATGAAGAGCACGTAGGGCAACTGGTCCTCGACAAGCACCGTGAGCAGGATGACGAGCATCTGCTTCTCGCCGCTCGACAGCTGATAAGGGCTCAGAATCTCGCCTATCTGCGAGAAGCGTATCTCGTTCTCAGTGCGTAGGATAGTCTTGCCCGTCTCCGAGAAGAGGTCGTCGATGAGGTCCTGGAATGTCTTCTTCGGAGCCGAGATGCGCTGCGCCTCAAGGGCGGCATCGGGACGTCCGTCTTGCAGACACGCAATGATGCGGTTGCCGATATTGACCTGATAGTCGAGATATTTGCGCTGCAGGAAGAAGAGCTGCATGTCGAGTTCGGTGGCAAGATCGCTCAGCGAAGTGTTGAGCTTGCTGACAGCATCGAGATTCCACAGCGGACGGTCGAACGAACGTATAACGTCGTAGCGTATCCACTTGGCATCGTCGGGCTGCACCTTCAGCCTGACGCCCTTGAGCATGTGGCTCGGAAACTCGCCACCTGCCGAAAGTCCCTTCACCACCTTATTTAATATGGTGCTCTTGCCCACACCATTTATGCCGCTCAGGATGTTCACCTGGCGGTCGAGATTCCACACAACGTGGCGCTTGCCGCTCCACAACGAGTCAATCTCTATCTGCTTAATGTATTCGGCATATTTCATTTACGTATATATTTAAGGTGTGTATTCATTTTACAAATATATGAAATAAATTGATACAATGTATTCGGATAAAACGATATTTTTATACCTTTGTACCCGTATTTGGTAAAAGGGATAACAGAAAAGGCAAAAAATGACATTCAAAACAGATAACAGACAACCTCTGATAGCACACTTATGTATACTCATGGCTTGTGTCATGTGGGGACTCATGTCGCCAATTGGCAAGGATGCCATGCAACACGGCATGGACAATATCAACCTTGTATTCATGCGTGCGGCTGGAGGTGCATTGCTGTTCTGGCTCACTTCACTGCTGTGCAAGCACGAACACATGCCCTGGCGCGACATATTGGCAATGAGCGGAGCCGGATTACTGGGACTGGTGGGCAACCAATGCTGCTTCACCATCGGACTTAGCATCACCACACCCTCCAACGCCAGCATCGTGACAACGTCGCTGCCCATCTTCGCCATGATTCTTTCGGCACTGATACTTAAGGAACCCATCACCGGCAAGAAAGCCCTTGGCGTGGGCATAGGTTGCTCGGGCGCACTGATACTGATTATGTCGAGCGCCGCAGCACACGATTCGCGCATCGGCGACATCCGGGGCGACCTGCTGTGCATCTGCGCCCAGCTGTCGTTTGCACTATATCTGGCGCTGTATCGCGACTTTCTGCGCCGCTATTCGCCCATCACCGTGAGCAAATGGATGTTCACATGGGCAGCAGTGTTGCTTTCTCCATTTATGCTTCCGCACGCTGTGCAAACCGACTGGAGCCTCGTCACGCCCGGAGCGTGGGCAGGCACGGCATTCGTGGTGTTCTTCGGAACATACGTGGCTTATCTGCTCATGCAGACAGCACAGAAGACACTGCGCCCGACGGTAGTAAGCATTTACAATTATATGCAACCCGTAGTGGCTGTATCGGTGAGTTTGGCAGCCGGAATGTGCGTGTTCACATGGAAACAGACACTGGCAGTGGCTCTGGTTTTCAGCGGTGTATGGCTTGTAATAAAGTCGAAATCGCGCCACGATATCAATACTGAAAAAGCAATAGAATAACAATAGGGTGTTATTCGCCATGGATTAACAATATGTCGCAACCAATCTGAGTGACATAAGAAATACGATAGGAATCAACAATTTGCAATATACGGTTTACAAAACGTCACAAGCAGCACATATTTTACATAAAATATGTTGAATTGCATGTATATTAAATGTTAAAACCGGACAAATACCAATTTATAATCGTAAATTTGCATGGTAAAATACATTCCTAAATTAAGAATAAGACAACGGCTCGGCAAATGCCGGAAATTAACAACCTGATAATATATATTATAATCAAATATGGACTTGTATAACTTTGATTACAAAAGAATGAAGCCTGCCGAACAGCTTCCACTGCACAAGCAGGACACATGGGAACTGACGTATGTAACTTGCGGCAAAGGCAAGCGCATAATGGGCGATACCGTAACGGATTTCGTCGAAGGCGACCTTGCGTTCATTCCGCCACATATACCCCACTGCTGGAAGTTCGACGACAATCACACCGACGCTGACGGACTCATCGGACACTACACAATCACATTCCGAACAGAGTTTATAGACCGCTGCACAAGCGCATTCCCCGAACTCACCGAGCGTCTCGACCAGTTGAAGTCGATTGCTACAGTAATCTCATTCGACCCCAACACCACAGCCTTGATAGCCGACATGCTGCACAAGATGGCACGTGAACAGCGCACAGAACTGCTACCCTACATGTTCCGTCTGCTCCTGCTGATATCAAAGAACGAGCGCGACGCTGTCGTTGTGGGACGCACCCCTGAGACAGACCGTACATCGGAGCGCATCAACAAAATAAAGGAATTCTCGCAGCAGAACTTCGCCCGCACTGTCACAATCGACATGATAGCCGAGCACGTGGGTATGAACCGCTCATCGTTCTGCACCTTCTTCAAGAAGGCTACGGGCCAGACATATATCACATATCTCAACAAGCTGCGTGTAGACCGCGCCTGTAGCCTGTTGCGCCAGGGCAACTTCAACGTTACTGAGGTGTGCTATATGGTAGGATTCAACGATGTGCCCTACTTCAACCGCTGCTTCAAGAACAACCGAGGCATGTCGCCTAAGGAATATGCCGACGGCGTGATATCAAAACGTCAGGTGCTGACCACACGACAGATGGTGCCCGAACAGAAAATAAAGTAACTGTTCACCCCACAGCATAACAATAATAAGATGTAGCAACAAAAACAACATTATTTGACACGTTTTCAATGTCAAAAATGTTGTTTTTGTTGCTTTTTTATGCCTTAAAACTTCATATTTATACATTTCATCCCAATATACCATATTTGTGGTATGCCATATAACCAATTTGTGCGATTGTAGGGTAGACAGTTTTGCCGTAACTTTGCAACCATGAAAACAAGAAGTCAACAAACACGACTTGCTTCATAATCTTCATATTAGTAAAAACACATTTTTAAAGAAAGGGCAAACACCATGAGCAACAAGAAACTCCACTTCGAAACACTCCAATTGCACGTAGGACAGGAAAATCCGGATCCGGCAACAGACGCACGTGCCGTACCTATCTACCAGACCACATCGTACGTGTTCCGCAACTCACAGCACGCTGCCGACCGATTCGGACTGCGCGACGCCGGCAACATCTACGGCCGACTGACCAACTCGACACAGGGAGTTTTCGAGGAGCGCGTGGCTGCCCTTGAAGGTGGCGTGGCAGGACTGGCAGTGGCATCAGGAGCCGCAGCCGTGACCTACGCTCTGCAGAACATCCTGCAGGTAGGCGACCATATCGTAGCTGCCGACAATCTGTACGGTGGTTCGTTCAACCTCATCACCCACACACTGACCACACAAGGCATCAGCAACACCATCGTCAACGTCAACGACCTTGAGGCGCTGGAGGCTGCCATTCAGCCCAACACCAAGGTGGTGTACGCCGAGACATTCGGCAATCCCAACTCCGACGTGACAAATCTTGAGGCAGTGGCTGCCGTAGCCCACCGCCATAACATACCATTCATCGTAGACAACACCTTCGGCACACCTTATATTATACGTCCGATTGAGCACGGAGCCGACGTCGTAGTACACTCAGCCACTAAGTTTATAGGCGGACACGGTTCCAGTCTGGGTGGCGTTATCGTAGACGGCGGCACATTCGACTGGAAAGCCAATGCCGACAAATATCCCACAATCGCCAAGCCCGACCCAAGCTATCACGGTGCTGTATTTGCCGATGTGGCTGGCAAGGCAGCCTTCGTGACACGCATTCGCGCCGTCATTCTGCGCGACACTGGTGCTACAATCTCACCGTTCAACGCTTGGATTCTGCTGCAGGGACTCGAAACTCTGTCGCTGCGCGTAGAGCGTCACGTGGAGAATGCGCTTAAGGTAGTGAACTATCTGGCTGCCAACCCGAAGGTAGAAAAGGTGAACCATCCGTCGCTGCCCACTCATCCCGACCACGAGCTGTACGAGAAGTACTTCCCCAACGGTGGCGGTTCGATATTCACATTCGAGATTAAGGGCGGTCAGGAAGCAGCATGGAAATTCATTGACCACCTCAAGATATTCTCATTGCTTGCCAACGTGGCTGACGTGAAGAGCCTCGCCATACATCCGGCTACAACTACCCACTCGCAGATGTCGCCCGAGGAGCTGGCACAGCAGCACATCACTCCGTCGACAATACGTCTGAGCATCGGTACAGAGCACATCGACGACATCATCGACGACCTGCAGCAGGCGTTCGACGCCATTTAAGCAGGCGTGCGACACAACCCAACCAGTTAACCACAACAACAAATTAAAACAGAGAAGAACTATGATTGCAAAAAAGCTGACCGATCTTATCGGCAAGACACCGCTGCTCGAACTTGGCACCTACTCGGCCAAGCGCGGCATTGACACGGCAATATTAGCCAAAGTGGAATATTTCAATCCGGGCGGAAGCGTCAAGGACCGCGTGGCACTGTCAATGATTGAGGACGCCGAACGGAAAGGACTGCTCAAGCCCGGAGCCACAATCATAGAACCTACAAGCGGCAACACGGGTGTCGGACTGGCACTGGTGTCGGCTGTGAAAGGATATAAGCTCATTCTGACAATGCCCGAAACAATGAGTGTGGAGCGCCGTAACCTTGTGAAAGCTTACGGCGCTACCGTAAAACTCACACCGGGCAAGCAAGGAATGGCAGGTGCGATACAAGCAGCCGAAGAACTGCGCGACGCCACTCCAGGCAGCGTCATACTGCAACAGTTTGAAAACCCTGCCAACCCTCAGGCTCACTACAACACTACGGGGGTGGAGATATTGGAGCAGACTGAAGGCAATGTGGACATATTCGTGGCTGGTGTGGGCACCGGCGGTACGCTGTCGGGCATCGGCCGCCGACTGAAGGAGCACAATCCCAACGTAAAGCTGGTGGCTGTAGAGCCGGCATCGTCGCCCGTACTGAGCGGTGGCAACAGCGGACCGCACAAGATTCAGGGCATCGGCGCGGGCTTTGTACCCAAGACATACAATGCCGATATTGTAGACGAAGTACTCACCGTGAGCAACGACGATGCCATACGCACGGGCAGACAGCTCGCCGCTGAGGAGGGACTGCTTGTGGGCATCAGCTCGGGAGCGGCTGTGTTCGGAGCCACCCAACTGGCTCTGCGACCCGAAAACCGCGGCAAGCGAATCGTAACACTATTGCCCGATACCGGCGAGCGATATCTGTCGACAGTGCTGTACGCATTCGACGAATATCCACTATAAAGGACAACATTTGCAATGTTTTGGCAATGTGACACCAAGACTTGTAAAAACCGCATTAATATTATACTACAAATACTTTTGTTTGAGGTTTTTTGTATAATTTTGTAACGGTGTGTCAGCAGAACTATTTCTGCTGATACGCCGTTAACCGAAATAACATAATTACAAAAAAACAAAGACAACAAAATCTATGACAGCTTTAACTCTTGCTATCGTCGTAGCCTTCGTGCTGGGATACACATGCATCGCCACCGAAAGCTTGACTAAAGTGAACAAAGCCGCTGTTGCGCTGCTTATGTTCGTTGTGTGCTGGACGCTCTACATGTTCGATCCGCTGCAGTATCTCAACCTTATGCACCCGGACTACACGGGCGGCATAGCCGGAATGGCTGAGAAGGTGACTACCATCATTCAGGAGCACCTTGGCGACACATCGACTACACTGTTCTTCCTTATGGGAGCCATGACAATCGTTGAGATTGTCGACCAGAACGGTGGATTCAACTGGGTGCGCGGCGTGATGAAGACTCACTCAAAGCGCGCATTGCTGTGGCGTATCGCTTTCATGACATTCATCCTGTCGGCTATTCTCGACAACCTCACCACAAGTATCGTGATGATCATGATTCTGCGCAAGCTCGTGGCTGACAAGCAAGACCGTCTGATATACGCATCGCTCGTGATTATTGCAGCCAACTCGGGTGGCGCATTCTCACCTATCGGCGATGTCACCACTATCATGCTGTGGAACAAGGGCCTGATTACGGCAGCCGGAGTTATCATGGAGATTGTCGTTCCGTCGCTCATCTCTATGATTATACCTGCATTCATCCTGCAATATCATCTTAAGGGCGAACTGCACATGCCAGAGGCAAAGGCTGGAGGCAACGATTCGGTAGGCGACTTCACCGACACTCAGCGCAAGGCTGTATTCGTTATCGGTGTAGGCGGATTGATGTTTGTGCCTATCTTCAAGAGCATCACCCATCTGCCTCCGTTCGTAGGTATATTGCTCGTGCTTGGCGTATTGTGGACTACTACAGAGGTGTTCTACCGCCACTTGCACCGCGGACACGACGACGAGGGAACCCAGAAGCGTGTGAGCAACCTGCTCTCGCGTGTTGACATGTCGACCATCCTCTTCTTCCTCGGCATCCTCATGGCTGTAGCTTGCCTCTCTGAGGTTGGCGTTCTGGCAGCTCTTGGCGAGGGTCTGAACACCGTATTCGACGGCAACCACTATCTCGTGACCGGTATCATCGGCGTTCTGTCGAGCATCGTCGACAATGTTCCGCTCGTGGCTGGCTGTATGGGTATGTATCCCGTTGCTGCTACTGGCGACATGGCGGTTGACGGCATCTTCTGGCAGTTGCTGGCTTACTGTGCCGGCGTGGGTGGCTCAATGCTCATCGTAGGTAGCGCAGCAGGCGTAGTGGTTATGGGTCTGGAGAAGATCACCTTCGGATGGTACATGAAGAAGATTACATGGATTGCATTCGTGGGCTATCTCGCCGGTATCATCAGCTACTACTTCATTAGAACGTTTGTGTTTTAAATAGGATAAAGCCAACAAAGCCCTACAAAGCCAATCCCCACAAAGCCCCACCCCCAACCCCTCCCCCGTAGGGAGGGGAGTGATATGCTGGGATTGCTGAAACTATTATAATTGGGGGATACCGAACGACATTTAACAATAAAAAGAACAACAAAAGCAACATTATCTATTCTGAATGGGGAAAAAAGAATGTTGTTTTTGTTGCTCTTTTATTGTTTATGTAGCTGCTTTATTATTGAAATTTTATTTTTGAAATAAACCAAAAATTACTATGATTTATCTGAGTCGATTTACCTTAACGTCCGTATATGATGAAGAAGAATATATAAACAATTTCCCAAGAAACTGTTACGACTCATACTATCCGTTCAACTTTTTCCCTCAAATTAAAAGACTTGAGTCGATGGAATTCTCCGACATCACCATTTTATGCGGTAGCAACGGGTCGGGCAAGAGTACACTTCTGAACATCATAGCAGAAAAACTGAAACTGGAAAGAAAGGCTCCTTACAATAAGACTTATTTCTTTGACCCGTATCTTGAAAAATGCCGATATGAACTGACCGTTCATGACCCGACGAAACTGAAAAGTCTCAAGAAAATGTCAAAGATTATAACGAGCGACGATGTGTTCAATCATATCATCGAGGTACGCGAAAGAAACGAAAACCTCAACTTCAAACGTGAATTGATATTCAAAGAAAAAGCCCAAATGGGATATAGCGGATGGCAAGGACCACGAGGGTTTAACACCGACGACCCTAATAGTATAAGGGCATACAAAGATTATTACAACAAGCACAAGCAATCGGGTTCAAGATATGTAAGAGCTAATGTCGGTGTTGACGAACGAACATATTCTAACGGAGAGAACGGTTTCAAATACTTCACCGATGCCATACAGTCTGGCGGGCTATATCTGTTGGACGAGCCTGAAAATTCCCTGTCTGCCGAGATGCAAATTGAATTGGTGCAATTCTTATTGGGAATGGCAAGGTTCTATGATTGTCAGTTCATTCTGTCAACACACAGTCCGTTTATCCTGTCAATACCATATGCCAAAATATTCGATATGGACAGCGTACCCGTTTCTGTATGCCAATGGACGGATTTGCCTAACGTCCGCCTCTATTACGATTTTTTCAAAGACCATGAAAAGGAATTTGAAGAGTAGCGGTCGATAACAATACAATGATTAATATACGAAAAATGCCCTGTAAAGGCGAAAGCATTAACTGTCAATGCTTCTGCCTTTACAGGGCATAAGTTTATAAGCAAACTGTGCATACCGCTCCCCTCCCTGCGGGGGAGGGGCTGGGGGTAGGGCTTTTGAGTTTTGGTTTCTTACACGTAAGTCTCAAGGAACTTCAGCGTTCCCTCAATCTTCAGAGTTTCGGTTGTAGCAGGTACGAGCATGCTCTCGCCGGCGCTCAGAGTGACAGTGTTGCCTTCGTTGTCGGTGATAGTAGCCTCACCCTTAAGGCCGATGAGTATAACAAAGCTGTCGAGCTCAGAGTAGTCGAGAGTCATCGGCTCATCGAGATCGTAGACAGCTGTGCAGAAGTAAGGACACTGAACGAGGCTCACACCCTGGTTCTTCTGCGGAGTATACTCGGTGCGATAGTTGTCCTCAACATTATAGTTGATGCACTCGGCAGCCTGCTTGGTGTGCAACTCACGATAGTTGCCGTCCTTGTCCTTGCGCTTGAAGTCGTAGATGCGGTATGTCACGTCGCTGGTCTGCTGAATCTCGGCGAGGAAACAGCCGGTACCGATAGCGTGAATACGTCCTGCAGGCAGGAAGAAGCAGTCGCCCTCCTTCACGTCATAGCGTGCAATGGCATCGCAAATGGTGTCGTTGGCAACCATCTCGGCATACTGTGTCGGAGTTATCTGCTGCTTCAGACCGCACAGCAATGTAGCGTCCTTGTCAGAGTCGAGCAAATACCACATCTCGGTCTTGCCACGCTCCTTGCCCTGACGCTTGGCAATCTCGTCGGTAGGATGAACCTGAATAGAGAGGTCCTGACGTGCATCGATAAACTTAATGAGCAACGGGAACTCATTGCCGAAGCGCTCGTAGTTCTCCTTACCTACAAGTTTCTCCTTCTGTTCGGCAACAACCTCGTTGAGCTTCTTGCCAGCGAACTCGCCATTGGCTACTACAGTCTCATTGCCTGGCACGCCAGAAATCTCCCAGCTCTCGCCTACATTCTCCTGCTGCACATTAAGATGCTTGAAAGGGATAATCTTCTCGCCACCCCAAATCGTCGACTTGAGCAGCGCGTTAAACTTCATTGGTTCCATAATAGTTGTATTTAGTAAATGTTATAATTCAAAACTTAAAACGCCAAATTCAAAATTCAGAAATTCAAAATTCAGAAATTCAAAATCGCAGGCGTAAGCCGAGAACAATTCAAAACTCAAAACTCAAAATTCCTAATTCTAATTCTCCTTCCAGAATTGCGGCGTGAATATCACGAGCACACTGAATATCTCAAGACGTCCGATGAGCATCAGCACCGAGCATATCCATTTGGCTGCTATAGGCAGTTCGCTCCACGACATTGTCGGACCAATCTCCGTACCGAGCGTCGGACCAACGTTGCCCAGCGCACTTAGCGTGATGGTAATGGCGTTGGTGTTGTCTATACCCATCGCTATCATCGAGAACGAGCAGAACAGGCACAGAATGAGATAAGTCGAAAGGAAAGCGAGCAGCGTAACGCGCTTCGACGAAGGAACGTTGGTGCCGTCGACACGCATGGGCAACACGGCGTTGGGATGCAGCATCTGTCGGAACTCGTTCTTTATTATCTTCAACAGCATGACGCAACGTATGCACTTGAATCCACCGCTCGTAGAACCCGAACACGCTCCGAAGAACATACAAATTGCCAATACCACCCATGTAACGTGGGGCCATACGGCAGGGTCGTCGGCAAGCAAACCCGTTGTGGTGATGAACGACACCACATGGAACAAAGCACTTCGCACTGCCGGTTCAAATTCATAACCGTTCTTCCACATCAACTCAAACGCTATAAATCCAGCGAAAGCAAGCACCACGAACAGATAGAATCTGCACTCGGCACTCTTCAGAAGCGTGCTCAGCTTGCGTTGCGACACAGAGATATAGAGCATCGTGAAGTTGATGCCCGCTACAAAACAGAAGAAGGTGACGATGTATTGCACTACGGGAGTGAGATAGCTGTAGTCGTTATGGGTGGCAAATCCACCCGTAGCAGCCGTGGTGAAGCTGTAGTTGACACTGCTGAACAAGTCCATACCGGCACACCACATAGCCAACATGCACAACACGGTGATACAGATGTATACCACCCATATCCACTTGGCGTTGGTACTGAGGCGTGGGTGGAGCTTGGTCTTGATAGGTCCGGTGGCCTCAGCGGCAAACACCTTCACACTTCCGCCCACAAGCGAAGGCAGAAGGGCTATTGTGAAGAATACAATACCAAGTCCGCCAAGCCACTGCGTGAACGAACGCCAAAACAAAATGCCGTGCGGCAAGACATCGACATCGTCTATTATCGTGGCACCGGTAGTGGTGAATCCCGACATCGTCTCGAAGAAGGCATCGGTGAACGAGTGCAGATAGCCGCCTAAGAGAAACGGCAGCGTTCCGAACAGCGAGAATACAGTCCACGTGAGCGTCACCACAAGATAGGCATCGCGTCGAGAGAGGGTGTTGTCGCAGTTGCGGGCTATCAAGCGCAGCACCAGTCCGGTACCAGCCGATATTGCTACAGACAATGCAAAAGCCATAAGGTCGTCTTCGTGATAATACACCGAAACGCCAAGACACAACAACAGCATCATAGCCTCGATGAAGAGCAACGACCCTATAATCTTATATATAAGCTTTAGATTTATCATAGGAAGAACTTTTCAATCTTCTTCATGTTGACGCTATGGCAGAACACCATAACTGAATCGCCCGGATGAATCAATGTGTTACCCGACACGAGCAGTCCCTGACCGTCGCGCACCAGTCCGCCTATGGTCATTCCCTTGGGCAGTCCGAGGTCCTTAACGGGCTTTTGTGTAACCTTCGAACCTTCCGACGGGATGAACTCTGCGACGTCGGCATTGGCAGTCATGAGGAAACGCACGTTGTGAACGTTGGCATCGAGCATCATCTGATAGATATGGCTGGCTGCTATCGACTTCTTGTTGATGATGGTACCGATGTCCAGACTCTCTGCCATGCTTACGTAGTCGATGTTCTCTACCATTGCCACCGTCTTGCGCACACCCATTCGCTTGGCTGTAAGACAAGCGAGGATATTGGTCTCGGCATTGCCGGTCAGCGCCACAAAAGCCTGAGTGTTCTTTATGCCCTCTTCAATTAGAAGCGAGAGGTCACGTCCGTCGCCGTTGATGACAAGTGCCTTGTCGTTTTCAAGTATAGAGTTAAGACGCTCGCAGCGCTGCTCGTCAGCCTCGATAATCTTCACGTCCATATAGCTCGGCATGGTCTTCACGGTGCGTACAGCCGTAGCTCCACCGCCCATTATCATCACGTTCTTCACGTCGACATAATACTCCTTGCCTACTATCTTGCGTATGTAGGGTATAAACTGGCGGGTGGTCATGAAGTAAGCCATGTCGTACATCTGCAGACAGTCGTTACCACCAGGAATGATGGTCTCACCCTGACGCTTGATGGCTACTATGTGATACGGGTCTTCCGGTCCGCAAATGTCGCGCATGGGGCGGTCGAGAATGGTGCACGACTCGCGCAGCTTGACGCCAAGCATGACGAGTGCTCCACCGTGAACGTCCCAACGCTGGCGCACCCACGACATCTTGAGTCCGTTGTTGATGTCAATGGCTGCAAGCATCTCAGGATAGATGATTGAACTTACGCCCAATCCGGCAAAGAACTCCTTCAGCTCGGGTTCGATATATTCTGAGTTGTCAATCTTTGCCACTGTCTTTTTTGTGCCAAGAGCCTTGGCAAGCACGCACGACGCCATGTTCTGGCTTTCGTCGGGCGTTACGGCGATAAACAAATCGGCATTTTCGGCTCCTGCCGTTGTCAGTGCCTTGACACTTGTAGACGATGCCTCCATTGTGAGGATGTCGACATCTGAGCCTATATGCGAGAGTCGCTCCTCATCGCTGTCCATGACAACAATGTCGTCGTGGTCGCGCGAGAGCAGACGCGCAAGATGCGTACCGATGGCGTATGCGCCGGCTATAATTATCTTCATAATGAATTGTTGGGGTGATGATATATTTAGTTGTTGATGATTGCTCGCTTTATCGACTCAATGTCGGTGCCGGCGATATGTCGCAATTCGCTTACTGTGCCGTGTTCGATAAATCGGTCGGGCAGTCCAACACGGCGCACTGTCGTGGTCTTGCCATTGTCGCTCAACCATTCGAGCACAGCCGAACCGAATCCACCTGCAAGCTGTCCGTCCTCAACGGTAACGATACGGCTGAAGCGCTGCGAAACGCTTTCAAGCGCTTCTGTATCAAGCGGTTTGCAGAAACGCATATCGTAGTGTGCCACACTGAGCGAATTGCCTTCTTCGCGCAACTGGCTTATGACGGTCTGTACATCGTTGCCCAACGGACCGTAGCTCAACACTGCCACGTCGCTGCCATCGCTCACAAGGCGTGCCTTGCCTACCGGAATGGCTTCCAGCTCGCAATGCCAGTCGTCACGCTTCACTCCCTTGCCACGCGGATAACGTATCACCACCGTGCCCATACCAGGCAACTGTGCCGTGTACATCATCCGGCGCAGCTCACACTCGTCCATCGGCGAGCACAACGTGAGGTTGGGAACGGGACGCAAAGCGGCAATGTCGAACACTCCATGATGCGTAGGTCCGTCCTCGCCTACAAGTCCGGCACGGTCGAGACAGAACACCACCGGAAGGTTGAGTATGGCGGCATCGTGTATAATGTTGTCGTAAGCACGCTGTGCAAAGGCGCTGTATATGTTGCAGAACGGCATCAATCCGTCCTTTGCCATACCCGCTGCAAACGTGGCGGCATGGCCCTCGGCTATGCCTACGTCAAACACACGGTCGGGCATAGCGTGCATCATTATGTCCATCGAACAACCCGTAGGCATGGCTGGCGTGACGCCAACGATGTTGGGATTGGTCTCAGCCAATTCCAGCAGTGTACGTCCGAACACCTCCTGATATTTCAACGGATATGGATCGGCAGTGTCGGGGATGCGCTCACCGGTCTCGGGGTCGAACTTGCCGGGAGCATGCCATACGGTAGCCTCGCGCTCGGCGGGTTCATAGCCCTTGCCCTTTACGGTGTGAAGGTGTAGCAGTTTCGGTCCACGCATATTCTTCAGCTGTTCGAGTATGCGCACGGTCTCGCACACATCATTGCCGTCGAAAGGTCCGAAGTAGCGTATGTTCATACCCTCAAAGATATTCTGCTGATGCGAGAGCGCCGACTTCAGGGCGTTGTTAAGGCGTATGATGCCCTTGCGACGGTCGTCGTTGAGGTAGCCCATGGAGTGCAACCACTTCGACGCCTTGTCGCGCAAGCGGTTGTACGTAGCGTTGGTGTCGAGATTAAGAAGATACTTCTCCATACCACCAACAGCACGGTCGATGCTCATATCGTTGTCGTTGAGCACGATAAGCAGGTCGTTGGGCGACGACGACACGTTGTTGAGTCCCTCGAAAGCGAGTCCACCCGACATAGCACCATCGCCTATTACTGCCACCACATGGCGGTCGTCGTGACCCGTCTTACGGGCAGCGACAGCCATACCGAGCGCTGCCGAAATGGAATTGGATGCGTGTCCACACGTGAATGTGTCGTACTCGCTCTCCATCGGAGTCGGGAATGGGCGTATGCCGTGAAGTTTGCGGTTGGTGCAGAACGTGTCTTTACGACCGGTTAGTATCTTATGACCATAAGCCTGGTGGCCGACATCCCACACAATGCGGTCGTACGGTGTGCTGAACACATAGTGCAAAGCCACCGTCAGCTCGACAACGCCGAGCGACGAAGCAAGGTGTCCGGGATTGACCGACAACTCGTCAACAATGTCACGACGCAATTCGGCGCAAAGTTCGGGCAACTGGGCCACACTGAGACGTCGCAAATCGTCGGGACTGCTTATTTGGTCCAAAAGTTCAGATATGTTGTTCATGAAATAACTTTAGCTGTACAGTTATGCAAAGTTAATGTAAATGAGCGAAAGCGCAAAAGAAAAAACAGACAATCGTCAACCAATAACGTCATAACCAAGACTCATTTTCATTTCATATACCAATTGCCGCCATGCAACACCATTGGCACTACAATCTCCTCCTTGGTGCTGTCGCCGAAGCAGAGCATAAGAAAGGCGCGGCCCACATGGCGGGCAGTGTCGGTCTTGGCGCTCACGGCATGCACAGCCGCGAGTCCGCTGTGATCGTCCTTTATCTGCCCCACATACTGTTTGGCGTTGACTATCAGCTGTTCGCGATAGCTGCCGGGGATGCTGTCGGGACGATAGAATCCGTCGACATAAGCCTCATAATTGCCGGCTATAAGATAGTCGTAATACACCTTGGCGGCACGCACCGCCAGTTCGTTAGGATTCTGCACCTCGGTCTTGCCACATGATGCGACGGCAAGAACCACCAGCGCCAGGACTACATATAAAATGTTTCGCATGTTCTTTATGATTTATGATAAAAAAAGAGGATATGACATTCCTGCCATACCCTCCTAATGATATCTGTCTATTATTTCTGACGTATGAATACGTTGATTGGACATCCGTGCATCGACCAGTTGTCGCGAATCTTGTTCTCCAAGAAACGGCGATACGGCTCCTTGATGTACTGTGGCAGGTTGGCGTAGAACACGAACGACGGAATCTGCGTGTTGGGCAACTGTGTGCAGTACTTGATCTTGATGTACTTGCCCTTGATTGATGGTGGCGGATAAGCCTCAATCAGAGGAAGCATCACCTCATTGAGCTTTGATGTACCCACATGTGCCTTACGGTTCAGATATACCTGCTTGGCTGTTTCGAGCACCTTGTAGATGCGCTGCTTGGTCAGAGCCGAAGCGAAGATGATGGGGAAGTCGACAAACGGAGCCATGCGGTTGCGTATGGCGTTCTCGAATGTCTTGATGACAGCCTGGTCCTTGTTCTCTACAAGGTCCCACTTGTTCACCACAACCACAAGCGACTTGTTGTTGCGCTGAATGAGCTGGAAGATGTTCATATCCTGAGCCTCGATGCCGCGTGTAGCGTCGAGCATAAGTATGCACACGTCCGAATTCTCGATGGCACGTATCGAACGCATTACCGAATAGAACTCCAGGTCTTCCGACACCTTGTTCTTACGACGTATACCGGCAGTATCGACAAGATAGAAGTCGAAACCGAACTTGTCGAAACGGGTGTATATCGAGTCACGTGTAGTACCGGCAATCTCGGTCACGATGTTGCGGTCCTCGCCGATGAAGGCGTTGATGATCGAGCTCTTGCCTGCGTTAGGACGACCTACAACGGCAAAGCGAGGAATACCGTCCTCTACCTCTTCCTTGGTATCGGGCTTCAGCTTCGACAGCACGAGGTCGAGCAAGTCACCGGTGCCGCTACCAGTTGCTGACGAGATGCACTGTGGCTCGCCAAGTCCAAGAGCATAGAACTCAGCAGCGTCGTAAATCTGGTCATTGTTGTCGGTCTTGTTAGCCACAAGGATAACGGGGAGCTTTGTGCGGCGAAGGATTGTTGCCACGTCCTGGTCCCAGTCGGTCAGTCCGGTCTGTACGTCGACGAGGAAGAGCACGAGGTCGGCCTCCTCTGTGGCAACGATAACCTGCTTGCGAATGGCATCCTCAAAGATGTCGTCGCTCTTTACCACCCATCCACCGGTGTCTACAACTGAAAACTCGCGGCCGTTCCACTCGCACTTGCCATACTGGCGGTCGCGTGTAGTGCCGGCTGTGTCGCTAACGATAGCCTGACGTGTCTTGGTCAGGCGGTTGAACAGTGTCGACTTACCCACATTTGGGCGTCCCACTATTGCTACTAAATTTGCCATAATTTTTAGTCAATTCTTTCCTCCGCATCTCACGGAGGCTTGTAGGATGTGGTCTCTGCATCCTTGT
>OIWK01000053.1_pt1 | contig 94546 bp, 75 predicted proteins | sample 1587401 | NCBI WGS metagenome assembly OIWK01 (sample SAMEA3888911, study PRJEB22519) | human gut metagenome | biome: human gut; feature: human-associated habitat; material: faeces | place: Denmark | collected 2009 | reverse complement strand
TCACTATGGATTTTTGTTTTTTGATTACCTGTTCAAATTCATTTTACAATTAACCTCAAAATAAAGACTAAATCTATCGCTACTTGACATTATTTATTAATTTTGAGAAAGTTTAAGATTTGTTTAAATTTGAAGTATAAAAAAAGCGCTGTCGTATAAAGACAGCGCTTTTTGGAGTTTGAAGTTTGATGTTTGATGTGGATGGGACAAACTTTAAAAGTCATTGCCTCAAACATCATACATCAAACCTCAAGCATTTAAGAAAAGGGCCATGCATGATGGAAAAAACCTTCGTGCGACAGCCCCTACTACAAACTCACGATTCGGCGGCTACAGCCGGCGAATCGATGGCGTTGTGGTCTGCAGCGGGATTGATATCTTCTTTCGAGATGGTCAAGCGGTGCTGGGCAGCCTGCAAGATGAGGTCCGCTGTCTTGACGACGCCGTAGTCACTGGACTTGAGGCTCAAGTCGTAGTTGGCACCATAGCCCCAATAAGAATCGGTGCAGTACATGCAATGGTCGCGCCGTTCGTGGTTGACGTGGTTGCGGATTTTCCGTGCTGTTTCGGCATCGACGTGTTCCCGGAGCATGATGCGCTGGATAGCCCAGTCCGGATCGGACGAAATGAAGACGTTGAACGTATTCGGCCGTTTGCGCAGGATGTAGTTGGCCAAGCGGCCGACGATGACGCAGGATTTCCCAGCCGTCAAGCCCTGGATGACCTCGGCTTCATCGCGGAACATTTCCTGCTGCTTCGATTCATAGCCCGATGCATAGTGGATGTAATCATCATAGACCTTGGTCAGCAAGGGCCCGAGGAGACGCTTGCGGTCTTTGCACCAAGCAGCGAAGGTCTGAGGATGCTCTTTGCGGGTCAAATTGAGGATTTCCGTATCGTAATACGGGATGCCGAGCTGACGGGCGACGAGTTTGCCGATATTGCGGCCGCCGCTGCCGTATTCACGGGAAATCGTAATGACCAAGGGGCTTTCTGTATCTTCCTTGATCCAAGCCGGATGGTTTTCGCGGCCTTCGATTTCGCCGATAGCATGGTGGCGGAAGAGCAAGTGTTCAATCGGCCCTGCCATGGTGCAGCCCAGGAGGATCAGCGCCAAGCCGACAACGGCATTGACCGTAATCGGTTCCGACAAGATGATGGCCGACAAGATCAAGGCGATAATCGGCTTAATGAAGAAGGCAAAGGACGCATTGGACGGACCTGTCAGTTCGATGGCCTTCATGAAACACAGATAGCCGAAGCCCGTGACGACTAAGGAACAGTAAATAAGGGGCCACACGGTATGGGAATCAATACCGGCCACAATGGGATCGCCGTGGAACAAGAGGATGAAAAACAGAAAGACGCAGCCGATAAGAAAGCTGAAGGCATTTTCTACATTGCCGCCCAGTTTTTCAATACGCAGTTTCCCCAGCGCCGTGTAAAGGGCAAAGGAAACGGCAGCTGCCAATGATACGAGCAAGCCGATATTGCCGCTGCGGATAATAGCCATGGGATTAGCGACGATGACCAGGCCGATAAGGCTCAAGACCAGGGTAATGGCCTTCTTTCGGGTAAAGGCTTCGTGAATAATGAAATACGAGAAAATCATGACAAAAATCGGATTACTGGAGAAGACAATGGCTGCCAGGCCGGCATTGGCCATGTTGACCCCGATCTGGAAGAGGATCATGCTGAAACAGATGTTGACCAGCCCGAGGACAGCCAAATACCCCCAATCGGAACGATTGAGGTGGATGCTGCGCTTCTTCACATCGCGGACAGCCAGCGGCATGAGCAACAGCCCGCCGACGAGGAACCGGAGAAAGGTCAGCTGGAAAGGCGTAAATGCCGTCCCGGCAATCTTCAAGGAAATTTCCATCGTACCAAAGGCTATGGCCGTTAGGACAATACATAACGTACCCAATTTAGATGACATACAGAAAGGCCCCTTTCTAAGTGGTTCTTAAAAACACGTTTTATTATATACCTATGGAGAAAGGATGGCAATAAAAAAGACCCCGCATGAGGGTCGAAACCTTCATGCGGGGCCTTTCTTCTATTCTCATGCAGCGAGTGCAATCAAATTAGTCTTCAAAACCCTTCTGTAAACGTACATAGGATTCGCGACGAGCTTTAGCGTCTGCTTCTGTCTTAGCATAGAGAGCGTCTGCTTCTTCCGGGAAGCCTTTCTTAAGGGAAGCATAACGAACTTCACCCTGTAAGAATTCCTGGAATTTGCTGTAATCCGGTTCTTTGGAGTCGAGGCTGAACGGATTCTTGCCCTGAGCTTTGAGATCCGGGTTGTAACGGAAGAGATCCCAGTAACCGCATTCGACAGCGAGTTTTTCTTCGAGCTGGCTCTTGCCCATGCCTTTACGGATGCCGTGGTTAATGCAAGGAGCGTAGCAGATAACCAGGGACGGGCCATGGTAAGCTTCAGCTTCCGTCATAGCTTTCATGAGCTGGTTCTTATCAGCACCCATAGCTACCTGAGCTACATATACATAGCCGTAGGAAATAGCCATCATGCCGAGGTCCTTCTTCTTCGTGCGTTTGCCGGCAGCAGCGAACTGAGCGATTGCTGCAGTCGGGGTAGCTTTAGAGGACTGACCGCCAGTGTTGGAGTAAACTTCAGTATCGAGGACGAGGACGTTAACGTCGTGGTCGGAAGCGAGGACGTGGTCAACACCGCCGTAACCGATATCGTAGGACCAGCCGTCACCACCGATGATCCACTGGCTACGTTTAACGAAGAACTGTTTCTTAGCGAGGAAGTCTTCGAGAACCGGTTTGCCAGCAGCTTCTTTTTCGAGGAGAGCTGTCAGTTTGTCAGCGCGTTCACGAGAACCTTCGCCTTCGTTCATGTTAGCAGCCCAGTCGCTGAGTGCAGCCTGGAGTTCCGGAGAAGCAACGGCTTTAGCAGCGTCGAGGTTTTCAGCCAAGTCTTTGCGGACTTTGTCTACGCCGAGGAACATGCCGAGACCAAATTCAGCAGCATCTTCAAAGAGGCTGTTTGCCCAAGCCGGGCCATGGCCAGCAGCGTTCATGGTGTACGGGGAAACCGGAGCGGATGCACCCCAAATGGAGGAGCAGCCAGTAGCATTTGCAATCATCATGCGATCGCCGAAGAGCTGCGTGATGAGTTTGACATACGGTGTTTCACCGCAGCCTGCGCATGCGCCGGAGAATTCGAGGAGCGGAGTTTCGAACTGAGAACCGATGACGGTCTTCTTGTTCTGCGGGTTAGCTTTCGGAGCAACCTGTTCCGTACCATAGTACCAGAGATCCATCTTCTGACGTTCTGCGTCGGTGTTCGGAACCATCGTGAGGGCCTGAACCGGGCAGACGTTTACGCAGGAAGCGCATTCGAGGCAGTCGAGCTGGTCAACGATGATGGAAACATGATACTGTTTGCCGGATTTAGCTTTAGCAGCCGTCTGGAAGCCAGCCGGAGCAGCTTTGAGTTCTTCGTCAGTCGTGAGGACCGGACGGATGGTTGCGTGCGGGCAAACGAAGGAGCACTGCATGCAGCCGATACATTTTTCAGCATCCCAGGAAGGAACGTGGAGAGCCGGGCCTGCTTTTTCGAATTTAGCAGTGCCGGAAGGCATGGTGCCATCTTCGCGGCCAGCAAATGCGGAAACCGGGAGATCGTCGCCAACCTGTTCGAGCATCGGTTTTGCAACTTCCGTGAAGTACTTCGTAGCCGGGCGGCCTTCGACGACTTCGTCTTTAGCGTCAGCCCAGGAAGCCGGATAGTTAACTTCATGGAATTCTTTGATACCAGCATCAACAGCGCCGTTGTTCATGTCAACGACTTTCTGGCCTTTCTTGCCATAGCTCTTGACGATGGAGTCTTTCAAGTATTTAACGGCATCATCGATAGGAATGATCTTAGCAAGTGCGAAGAATGCAGCCTGCATGACCATGTTGATACGAGTGCCGAGGCCGAGTTTCTGGCCAATAGCGTCACCATTCAAGGTGTAGAATTTAACATGATGTTTAGCGATGGAACGTTTGATGCGAGCCGGAAGTTCTTTTTCCAGTTCTTCATCAGTCCAGGTGCAGTTCAGCATGAATGTGCCGCCGTCTTTAATGCCGCGGAGGACATCAAAACGTTTGATGTAGGACTGACGATGGCAAGCGATGTAGTCAGCTGCGTCGATGAGGTACGGCATATCGATCGGGCGAGTACCGAAACGCAGGTGAGAAATGGTTACGCCGCCGGATTTCTTGGAGTCATAAGCGAAGTATGCCTGAGCATACATGTCGGTGTGGTCGCCGATGATCTTGATAGCGGATTTGTTAGCGCCGACAGTACCATCAGAACCGAAGCCCCAGAATTTGCAGGACGTAAGGCCAGTCGTGTCAAGCGACATTTTCGGTTCGCGCGGAAGGCTGAGGTTGGTAACGTCGTCGTTGATAGCCAGCGTGAAGCCGTTGAGCGGATGTTCTTTCTTGAGTTCTTTGAAGACAGCGAGGAAGTCTTCCGGAAGAACGTCTTTGGAGCCCATACCTGTACGGCCGCCGATAACGTCGATGTTGAGGTTTTCTTCAGTTACGAAGCCAACGATATCGAGGTAGAGAGGTTCGCCGAGGGAGCCCGGTTCTTTCGTACGGTCGATGACAGCGATCTTCTTAACAGTTTTCGGAAGAACGTTGAGGAGGTATTTGTTGGAGAACGGACGATAGAGGTGAACGTTGATGGCACCGACTTTTTCGCCCTGGCTCTGCAAGTATTCGACAGTCTGTTTAGCGACGTCGGAGAGAGAACCCATGGATACGACAACGTATTCAGCATCCGGAGCACCGTAGTAGTTGAACGGTTTGTATGTACGGCCCGTGATTTCAGAAATCTTGTCCATGTAGCCAGCTACGATATCCGGCATAGCGTCATAGAACTTGTTGGAAGCTTCTGTGTGCTGGAAGTATACGTCCGGGTTTTCTGCAGTGCCGCGGATTTCCGGATGATCCGGGTTGAGGGCACGTTTGCGGAATGCTTCGATAGCGTCCCAGTCAACGAGTTTCTTGAAGTTTTCGAAGTCCATGACTTCAACTTTCTGGATTTCGTGGGAAGTACGGAAACCATCGAAGAAGTTGATGAACGGCAGGGAACCTTTGATTGCTGCCAAATGAGCGACGCCACCGAGATCCATGACTTCCTGAACATTGGATTCGGCCAAGAGACAGCAGCCTGTTGCACGAGCAGACATAACGTCCTGATGGTCACCGAAGATGTTCAGTGCATGGTTAGCCAAAGCACGAGCAGCTACGTGGAATACGCCCGGGAGGAGTTCACCGGCAACTTTGTACATGTTCGGGATCATAAGGAGGAAGCCCTGAGATGCCGTGTACGTAGTTGTCAAAGCACCAGCCTGTAAAGAACCGTGGAATGCGCCAGCTGCGCCAGCTTCGGACTGCATTTCAACAACGTTGACTTTGTGGCCGAAGATGTTTTTCATGCCAGCGGCTGCCCAATCATCGACATGTTCTGCCATAGGAGAAGACGGCGTGATCGGATAAATTGCGGCAACTTCAGTAAATGCATAGGACACCCATGCAGCTGCTTCGTTACCATCCATGGTTTTAAATTTGCTCATAGATAAAACACGCTCCTTAAATAAAAGTATACTTTCAATATGGAAACACCATACTGATAGGCTTAAGAAAGCTATAAAGACGTTCTGTTGCATCCTCATACGGGCGGCGCGGACACCATCATCCAGGTTCCATGGATGATTTTTGTTCACGTATCGTCCATACACGTCCCTACCTTGAAAAAAATGCAATGAAAAGTGGGAAGGTTCAACAATATTCAAAAAAGGTATTGCTAATATTCTCAATCTGTAATACTATTATAGTGATATTACAGATTTGCACACCAACATGCCTTTTGAAGCTTGCTGACCATCACAAACCGAACGACTTTGTAACTTTTTCTTACAAGTTAATTATATGCCTAAGTAATGCTAAATTCAATAGGAATGTGATGCTAGTTTATGCATCATTCAGTGCTATTTTGTAAACGTATACCAATCGAGTGTATATTAAAGGCCCGATTCGGTGTACACCATTAGTGGAGGTGTTAGTATGGATTTTCATCATCTTAAATACTTTGTCGAAGTAGCCGACAAGAAATCATTCAGCAAAGCGGCGCGGACGCTGCACATTTCCCAGTCCGCCATCAGCCGTACCATCAAGGCCCTGGAAGAAGAGCTGGGCGTCGTCCTCTTCATGCGCAATGCCAAGGCCGTCGAACTCACCGATGCCGGTACGATCTTCCTCTCCCACGCCAAGCGCGTCGTCTTCATGTTCGAACACTTGAAGACGGACTTTGAAAATGAATTTAAGCTGGAACAGGGGACAGTCCTCATCGGCCTGCCGCCGATCACGGGCGCCCCCATCTTCGCCAACCTTCTCGGCGCCTTCAAGCAGGAATACCCGCAGATCGAACTGGACCTCTACGAACATGGCTCGAAGAAAGTCGAAATCAGCGTCCAGGAAGGCCTCATCGACCTGGGCATCGTCTGCACGCAGCCGAAGGAAAAGGATTTTGAATCGTTCTTCCTGACCCAGGACCCGATGAACGTCATCATCCACCGGGACAACATCCTGTCCAAGGAAAAGACGATTCCTCTCAAGAAGCTGGCCAATGAATCGCTGGTCCTCTACCGCGACGACTTCAACCTGCACGATGAAATCATCCAGCACTGCAAGAAGATCGGCTTCCAGCCGAAGATCGTCTTTGAAACGAGCCAGCGGGACCTCATGATCCAGACCGTCGTGGCCAACCTGGGCGTCGCCCTCCTGCCGAGCCGCCTGTGCCCGACGAAGGAAACGAACCCCCGCGTATCGGAATCGGTCGTCGTCCGTCCCCTGGTCGAACCGGAAATCATGCACGTCCTCTACGTCATCTGGAAACGGGGCCACTACCTCTCCCATGCCGCTCAGTTATGGCTCGACTTCGTCCGCAATAAGGCCCGCGTCATTTCCAACTTATAGGCGCCATGGACAGACATAAGTCCCCGGCCTTCCTGGCCGGGCTCCGCCAAAAGGAACAGCAGGGCTGTGCCGCCCTTTCCCACCTGCGCCGCCGTTTCTGCCAGGCCTGGCGCGGTCTCCCCAAGGCCCAGAAGTGCGTCGTCCTCGTCGCCCTTCTGGAGTTCCTGTGGATCGCCGCCCTCCAGTTCCAGGTCTATGAGCTGGCAGACACGATCTCCATGCAGCGTGTCCGCATCGCCCAGCTGGAAAAGCAGGCTAAAAAACAAAATAATATGTTATATTCTGCTTCACAAACACTGGATGATATCGAAAAAAAATGGCATCGCCTCAATTTCCGCGTCCTGGAAAACACCTGGCGCATCGAAGAACCCGAAAAAGACCCGGACTCCTTATGAGTCCGGGTCTTTTTTTGACCTTCTTTTTAATTTTCGATGATTTTCAGGAAGGTTTCCGGTTCCGGAAGGGAATGCAGTATCTTCCAAGGCGCGCACTGGGCCAGTTCCTCGTAGGAATAGCGGCCCGTAGCGACGCTGATAGTGCGGGCACCGATGGCCTTGCCGCACTGGATGTCATAAGGCGTATCGCCGATGACATAAGCCATCTCGATGGCGTCGCCCCAGGCTTTCTTGGCAATGGCCAGGGCATTGCGGGCCAGATCATCGCGATAGTAATAGTTGAAGGCGAATCCCGAATGAGGGAAATCGAAATACTGGGACAGGCCGAAGACGTCCATCTTCATGCGGGCGCCAGTGGCACTGTTGCCGGTCAGCAGGAGTTGCTTATATTCCTTGCGCTGCTGGAAAAAGGCCAGGTTCGCTTCTACCTGAGGCAGGACGACGCCTTCGTCAGCCTTGCGCTTCAGCCATTTGAGGAGCTTCTTTTCGTAGCCCCGGCAAAAAGCGTGGACTTCTTCGTCTGTCGGCATGATGCCCGTCGCTTTGTACAAGAGCTGCTGGCAGATGAAATTATCCGTCCGGCCGCCGGCGGCGATCTTCGGCACGGGCACGTCCGTGCCCTTGAGGTCATGGAAGACTTCTTCAATGGCATATAAGCCGGCCCGGCCTGTATTCAATAAGGTTCCGTCAATGTCCCAGTATAGTAGTTTCACCGTATTCACTCCCTCTGCGGGCACGCACTTGAGTCATTACTGTTTGGATACGATTTCCTTCGTATCGCGGGCGATCATGATTTCTTCGTTCGTCGGGATGACGTACATCTTGACCGTCGAATCGTCCGTGCTGATGAGGGCATCTTTGCCGCGGACGTCGTTGCGCTGCGGGTCGAGTTTAGCACCGAGGTATTCCAGGCCTTCTGCAATGGCAGCACGGTCTTCGATACCGTTTTCGCCGACGCCAGCCGTGAAGGTGATGACGTCTACGCCGCCCATAGCGGCTGCGAAAGCACCGATTTCTTTGCGGACCTGATAATGGAACATGTCGAGGGCGAGCTGAGCGCGTTCATTGCCTTCAGCAGCAGCCTGGCCGAGGTCACGGAAGTCGCTGGAAACGCCGGAAATGCCGAGGACGCCGGATTTCTTATTCATGAGCGTATCCATTTCTTTCGTCGAAAGGTTGTGGTTGTCCATGACGTTGAGGACGATAGCCGGGTCGATATCGCCGCAGCGGGTGCCCATGAGGACGCCGGCGAGCGGTGTAAAGCCCATAGTCGTGTCGACGCATTTGCCATATTTGATGGCAGCCAAGGAAGAACCGTTGCCGAGGTGGCAGTTGATGATGCGCAGTTTTTCAACCGGTATGCCCATAACTTTAGCGACTTCGCCAGCGACATAGCGATGGCTCGTGCCGTGGAAGCCATAACGGCGGATGTGGTCTTCTTTGTAAAGTTCATACGGAAGGCCATACATGAAGGCTTTAGCCGGCATGGTCTGATGGAAAGCCGTGTCAAAGACACCGACCTGGGGAACGCCGGGCATGATAGCTTTGCAAGCGTTGATGCCGATGATGTTAGGCGGATTGTGGAGCGGAGCCATAGCCGAGCATTTTTCCAAGGCTTTCATGACTTCATCTGTAATGAGCGTGGAAGCCGCAAATTCTTCGCCGCCATGGACGACACGGTGGCCGACAGCATCGATGGCATCCATGGATTTGATGACGCCACATTCAGCATCGGTGAGGATGTCGAGGACGAGTTTGACAGCGACTTTGTGGTCCGGAATGGACTGTTTGATTTCTTTTTTCTGGCCATTCCATTTGTGTGTCAGCTGCGAATCGGGAAGGCCGATTTTTTCGACCAAACCTTTTGCCATTACTTCTTCATTGTCCATGTTGACGAGCTGGTACTTCAAGGACGAGCTGCCGCAGTTTACAACCAATACGATCATGAAAATTTACCCTCTTTCATTTGTCTTAGAATTATTTGAGCTGGCCAAATACGTGGTCAACTACTTCTTTAGCCAGGGCATCGCCGTCTTTGTACATGTACATGACGTGCCATATCTGGCCATTATCTTCAAAGAAGAGACTCCGCACAGTGAGTTTGGCCGGCTGGCCGTTGAGCGGTTCCGTATAGGAAGCGTTGACAACGGTGGTCTTACGGCCGCTTTCTTCCGCGTCGGTGACCTTCGTTTGCAGATCAGAAACATCCGGTGTCTGTTTCAGCATGGCAACGTATTCCTTTGCCATGGCTGCAGGCGTCGTTTCGCCAGCCGTTTCGGAGACAGCGACGACATTGATGTGCTTATCGTTGTTAATGTACATCATGCCTTCACCATTCTGGCGGCTTACATGTGCCAGATCGAACGGCGTCATGACATACACTTCCGAATTGCCGGCTTTCAGCTGGACATACCCGAAACTGTATTCTTCGAGCATCGTCATGTTGCCGCATCCGGACAACAATACGACAGCTGCGGTCATGGCCGCAACTGCTAATAATTTCAATCCTTTCATGCAATCACCTATTTATGCTTTCTACAGACTAGGTTCATTATAGCATAAAAGATTTATAGCGTCACCTAAAAAAAGCGACGAATTGCAAATACTTTCGCCCCTTCCCTTGTCCTTAACGAGTATACACCATTGACGTTTCAATATACCGCCCGTATACTTAACGTAATAAGCTATACTTTTTATAAAAAAATGCGTCCCATAAATACAGTGATGCCATACTCGGCGTCAATATTGTGAATTTTAGAACTTATGGAGGTCTTATGGAAGCTGTCGCCATCATTGCCGAATTTAACCCCTTTCATACCGGTCATGCCTATCTCATCCGCCAGGTCCGGCGCTTATCCGGGACCGATGCGGCCATCGTCGTCATCATGAGCGGCGCCTTCGTCCAGCGCGGTGAACCGGCCTTTTTCGATAAATGGCACCGCGCAGCCTGGGCCATCGAGGGCGGCGCCGATGCCGTCATCGAACTTCCGGCCGTCTATGCCCTGTCCAGCGCATCGGGCTTTGCCCTGGGCGGCGTCACCTTAGCGGCCCGGCTGGGCTGCCAGTCCCTGGCCTGCGGCGTCGAGGCGGGGACGGCCGAGGATTTTCTCTCCCTAGCCCGCCGGGCCGATACCCTGGAAATCGGCCCGGAGACGGCCAAAAAAGGTTCGGCCGGTCAGGCACGGACCGACGCCCTCATGGCAGCGGCCCCCGACGAGGCCCGGCTCCTGGAGCAGCCCAATGCCCTGCTGGCTTTTGAATACGCCCGGGCCCTCTTGAAGCAGGAACGGCCCCTGTCCTTCCTTCCCCTGCCCCGCCAGGGACGCCATGGCGATACCGGCCTCGGCGCCACCTTTGCCAGCGCCTCCGCCCTGCGGCAGGCCATGACCGACCATCCAGGCGATGGGAAGCCTTATATATCCTATATAGTAGAAAGAGTCCGCCCGTCCCTGCAGGACCAGCTGACCTTGGGGGCCTTTACGGATTACCGCCGTTACGGCGATTTCGTCGCCGGCCAGAACCGCCTGCTCACGCCGGACCAGCTGCGCCGCCTGCCGGCCTTTACGGAAGGCCTGGAAAACCGCTGGTACCGCGCCTTCGCCGAAGCCGGCGATTACGACCAGGCCCTGAAGCTCATCAAGACGCGGCGCTATGCCTACAGCCGCCTGTGCCGCATGGGGGCCTATACCCTCTTGCAACCCTCCCGCCGCCTCATGGACCAGTCCTACGAGGCCGGCCCGCAGTACGCCCGCCTCCTGGCCCTCAACGGCCGGGGCGCAGCCTTCCTGAAAGGCGCCCGGGACAAGCTGGCAGTCATCACCAAAATCCGCCAGGACCTTTCCAAACTGACGCCGCTGGGCCGGGAACAACTGGCCTTGGACCTGCGGGCCAGCGATGTCCAGTCATTCTGTTTTTCTAAAGAAAATCAGCGCAAAGGCCATCAAGATTATTATCATTCACCTATTTTTATAGGTATTCAAAAATAATATCTGCTATATGCCTAAAAAATCAAGCTGTTTTCCTATTTTCACAATTGTTTTACAGCCTAAAATCTGTTATGATATGTATTGTATTTTTAAAATTATAAGGAGGTTTTCCGCGTGTCTTTAAATCTTAATATCTATCAGACCCTGGCTGCGGCCATCGTCGTCTACTACGTCGGCGTCTTCTTGCGCGTCAAGATCAGCGTCCTTCGTAAGTACTGTATCCCGGCGCCCGTTGTCGGCGGTATCTTATTTGCTATCATCAATTGCATCTTATATACGCAGGGCATCTGGAAGTACGAACAGGATACGATCATGCAGAACATCTGCATGATGCTCTTCTTCACCAGCGTCGGCTATACGGCCAGCATCAGCCTCATCAAGCGCGGCGGCGTCATGGTCTTCAAAATGGCCATCGTCACGACGATTTTAATCGTTTTCCAGAACATCATCGGCTCCGGCCTGGCCATGGCCTTCAACCTGAACCCGCTCCTGGGCCTGGCAACGGGTTCCATCCCCATGGTCGGCGGTCATGGTACGGCAGCGGCCTTTGGCCCGCTCCTGGAAAGCATCGGCCTTGACGGCGGCGCAACGATTTCCGTCGCAGCCGCTACCTTCGGCCTCGTCGCCGGCGGCGTCATCGGCGGCCCGATTGGCGAAGAACTGGTCCACAAATTCCATCTCGTCAGCTCGGCCGAATCGGAACGCTTCGACCCATCCTTCAATGCTGGCACCGTTTCGACGCTCAAAGCCGTTGCCGGTAATAAGGAACGCGCAGAAAATGCCATCAAGATTGAAAATAAAATCGGTCAGACTATCGACAACTACCGCTTCATGAACGCCATGGCCCACCTTTTCCTGGCAATGGGCCTGGGTACGCTGGTCAGCGGCTTCTTCAGCAGCATCGGCCTGGTCTTCCCTGGCTATATCGGCTCTATGATCGTCGCCGCCATCATCCGCAACATCGCCGACTTCACTCACGCCTACAAAATCTACCAGCGTGAAAGCGAAGTCCTGGGCAACCTGAGCCTGACCGTCTTTTTGACCTGCGTCCTCATGAGCCTGAAACTCTGGCAGCTCGCCGATCTGGCCATCCCCCTGGTCGTCATGCTCCTCAGCCAGGCCCTGTTCATGGCTATCTTCGCCTACTTCATCGTCTTCCGCGCCATGGGCAAGGATTACGAAGCAGCCGTCATGACCAGCGGCGTCTGCGGCTTCGGCCTCGGCGCTACGCCGAATGCCATCGCCAACATGACGGCCATGACCGAACTCTTCGGACCGGCACCGACGGCCTTCTTCGTCATCCCCCTCATCGGCTCGCTCATCATCGACCCGGTCAACGCCTCGATCATCACCATCTTCATCAATATATTCCACTAGTAGGGGCCGTCCTGAAAGGCGGCCCGTGGCTCGTGGCTCGTGGTTAGCAGTTAGCCGCGGTCCCACGGACCGCTTTCGTAGGGGCCGTCCTGAAAGGCGGCCAGTATCTCGTGGCTCGTGGCTAGCAGTTAGCCGCGGTCCCATGGACCACTTTCGTAGGGGCCGTCCTGAAAGGCGGCCCGGCTCTCCTGCTAGGAGAGCTGTCAGCGCAGCTGACTGAGAGGTTAATCGGTGAACTGCGGCCTACGAATTGCGGTGTCAGTTTGCAGAATTCCCACAAACGGGCCGCCTTAACAGGACGGCCCCTACGGCAAAAGGGCTTGTCGCATATGCGACAAGCCCTTTTGCTGGAGGAACGTCCCTTCCGGTCACACACCGGGAGGGGCTTTCTGTATGGAATTATTTTGCCATCAAACTGGCTACTTTATTGGCAAAAGCGACGGGATCGTCAGGCATGATGCCTTCCAAGAGCAGTGCCTGATCGTAGAGGAGGTTGCAGTAGTCCTTGAAGGACTGGCTGTCTTTACCCTGGTCGTGGACGGCAGTCAGTTTGCCGAACAGTTCATGCTGCGGGTTGATTTCCAGGATGCGGCGGGCCTTGAGCATGGGGTTGTTGGCAGCGGCAAAGGCCTGTTCCATAGCCAGGGACGGGCCGGCAGCGTCGGCGACGAGGCAGACGGCACCGCTCTTCAAGCGGTTGGACAAGCGGACATCGGCGACTTTATCGCCCAGGAAATCTTTCATATCCTTCAAGAGACCTTCGTTATCCTTGGCCAATTCTTCGTTCTTCTTCTTTTCTTCCTTGAAGGCGTCGTCTTCCAGGTCCAGATCGCCGCGGCTGATGGAGTGGAAGCGGTGGCCATCGTATTCGCCGATAGCTTCGACGGCAAATTCATCGACCGGGTCAGTCATGTAGAGGACTTCGATGCCGCGGTCGCGGAGCATTTCCATCTGCGGCAGGCCTTCGATGGCTTCTTTGTCCTTGCCCGTGGCGTAGTAGATCTTCTGCTGGCCGTCTTTCATGCGGTCGACGTATTCCTTGATGGTGCAGAGTTTGCCATCTTTCGACGACATGAAGAGCAGCAGGTCCTTCAATTTTTCGACGTTGTTTTCACCGGTCATCATGCCGCTGTAGACGCCGATTTTCAGGGATTTGCCGTATTCAGCCCAGAACGTTTCATATTTTTCACGGTCTTTTTCCAGATTCCGCTTCAACGTCTTGAGGATGGTCTTTTCCAGGTTGCGGCCGATGAGGCTCAGTTCGCGGCTCTTCTGCAAGAGTTCACGGGAAATGTTCAGGGACAGGTCCGGCGAATCGACGAGGCCCTTGACAAAGCGCAGGTAATCCGGCAGGAGGTCCTTGCATTTATCCATGATGAAGACGTGGCGCGAATAGAGCTGGATGCCCGGTTCATAGTCGGCATAGTAGAGGTTGAACGGAGCCTTGCCCGGGATAAACAGGAGCGCCGTGTAATCGACGGCCCCTTCGACGCGGTTGTGGAAGATTTCCATCGGTTCTTCCCATTCATAGAACTGGTGCTGGAAAAATTCCTTATATTCTTCCGGCTTGATGTCCGATTTGTTGCGCGTCCACAAGGGCTGCATGGAGTTCAGCGTCCGCGTTTCCGTGTGTTCTTCTTCCGGTGCGTCTTCGATGACCTTGCCGTCGGCATCCTTCGGTTTTTCCTTGGTCGTGAAGTCCATGGTGATTGGGTAGCGGATATAATCGGAATACTTCTTGACCAGGCTCTGGAGGGTCATCTTGTCGGTGTAGTTTTCTTCGCTGTCATCACCGTAGAAGTCCTTGCCCAGGCTGAGGATGATCGTCGTGCCGTGTTTCGGTTTCTGACATTCTTCCAGGCTGTATTCACCATCGCCTGTGGATTCCCATTTATAAGCCTGTTCTTCGCCGGCCTTGCGGGTGACGACGGTGACTTTATCGGCGACCATGAAGGCCGAATAGAAGCCGACGCCGAACTGGCCGATGAGGTCCTTGTCCGTGCTGTCTGCATCCTGGGATTCCTTCAGTTTTTCCAGGAAAGCCTTGGTGCCGGACTGGGCGATGGTGCCCAGGTTTTCCATCAAATCCTGTTTGTTCATGCCCAGGCCGTTATCGGAGATAGTCAGCGTGTGGGCATCGGCGTCAGGCGTCAAATGGATTTCAAAAGCCGTGTCCCCTTCGAGGAGGTCGCCGTTGGTCAGCGACTGGTAATGCATCTTGTCGATAGCATCGGATGCGTTGGAAATCAGTTCGCGCAGGAAGATTTCGTGGTTGGTATAAATAGAATGGACCATCAAGTCCAGTAATTGTTTCGTTTCAGCTTGAAATTCATGGGTTTCTTTCGCCATACTCAAACACTCCTTTATATGATTCTGCCGTAGTGGCGGATACCTTCAGGTACCCTTACACCAATATCATACAGCAAAAAGTCAAATAGTCAAGTATTTTTTAAGAATTTGACCTTTATCGTGTATCCAGTATGCAATTTGAAATAGTGTACCAGATTGTATTATACTATATTTAGCACGTTAGTATGATTAAAAGAGATGGATGCTCGCAGGCTGCCGTAGAAGCCGCCCTTTGGGACAGCCCCTACGAACCACTAGCCACGAATCTCAAAGGAGTGATAGATATGCAACAGACATATGGACTAGAACGCATGGGACTCATAAATCCGCAAGTAGTATACCGCAATATGTCGCCGGCCTGGCTGACGGAGCAGGCCCTGTTGAATCAGGAAGGCGTCCTCAGCGATACCGGGGCCCTTGTCGTGCGGACCGGCAAATATACCGGCCGGGCACCGGATGACAAATTCATCGTCGATACGCCGTCCATCCACGACTACATCGCCTGGAACAACATCAACCGGCCCATTTCCAAAGAAAAATTCAATGCCCTCAAGAGCAAGATGCTGGCTTATTTCCAGAACCGGCCCATTTACCTCTTCGACGGCTTTGCCGGTGCCGACGAGCAGTGCCGCAAGAAATTCCGCGTCGTCAATGAACTGGCCAGCGAATGTCTCTTCATCCGCAACCTCCTCATCCGGCCGACAGCCGAAGAGCTGGCCCAGTACGGCGAACCGGATTTCACCATCCTCGTCGCCCCAGGCTTCCAGTGTAACCCCCAGGTCGACGGCACGCACTCGCAGGCGGCCATCCTCGTCGACTACGAATCGCGGACCGTCCTCATCGCCGGCACGCGTTATGCCGGGGAAATCAAGAAGAGCGTCTTTTCCGTCATGAATTACTTCCTGCCCAACGAAGGCGTCCTGCCCATGCACTGCTCGGCCAACATGGACCCGGTCACCAAGGAAACGGCTATCTTCTTCGGCCTGTCGGGCACGGGCAAGACGACCCTTTCGGCCGATCCGAACCGCAAGCTCATCGGCGACGACGAACACGGCTGGTCGTCACGGGGCATCTTCAACTTTGAAGGCGGCTGCTATGCCAAATGTATCAACCTCAATCCGGAAAAGGAACCGTACATCTATAACGCCATCAAGGCCGGCACCCTCGTCGAAAACGTCGTCCTCGATGAAGACACGCGCCATCCCAACTATTTCGACAGCAAGATAACCGAAAATACGCGGGCCGGCTACCCTATCGACTACATTCCCAACGCCGCCCAACCCGGCAAAGGCGGCATCCCGACAGTTATCATCTTCCTCACGGCCGACAGTTTCGGCGTCTTGCCGCCCATTTCACGGCTCAGCAAAGAAGCGGCCATGTACCACTTCGTCACGGGCTTTACGTCAAAAGTCGCCGGTACGGAACAAGGCATTACCGAACCGATTCCGACCTTCTCGACCCTCTTCGGCGAACCCTTCATGCCCTTGGCGCCGGACATTTACGCCGGTATGCTCGGCGAACGCATCGAAAAGTACAATACCAAGGTCTACCTGGTCAATACGGGCTGGACCGGCGGCCCCTATGGCATCGGCAGCCGCATGGACCTGAAATACACGCGGGCCATGATCACGGCCGCCCTGAACGGCTATCTCGACGACGTCCCCTACCGCCATGACCTGCGCTTCAACGTCGACATCCCCCAGACCTGTCCCGGCGTCCCCAACCAGATACTCAACCCGCGGGCGACGTGGGACAACAAGAAATCCTACGACATCATGGCCAAGAAAGTCGCCGCCATGTTCTATGAAAACTTCAAGACCAAGTACCCCGACATGCCCGAAGAAATCATTGAAGCGGGCCCGCGGGTGTAGTCGTTCGCAGGCCGCAGCAACATCCATGATGTCACACCGTAGGGGCCGTCCTGTCAAGGCGGCCCGCCGTAAAATTTAAAAGCACTCACTAAAAACTACAAACTGCAAACTTAATACTCGAAAAATCGACGATGGTCAAAGCTATTAGCTGATAGTGACTGTTTCGACTTCTCCCAATGTGACGGGGCCGCCGATGAAGATCTGCTGCAAGTCGCCTTTTTCGCTGACTTTGGCAGCAATGGCCAGGGTCCCGCCAGGCTGTTTCATGTAGCAGGCCACGTTCTTATGGGTCGTGCAGGCCAGGGCCGCGGCGACGGCAGCCGAGCCACTGCCGCAGCTGTTTTCCCAATAGAGGGTATCCGTATCGCGGACGTAGACAGCGGGGATCATTTCCCCTTTCTTCGTATCGCAGAGGACCAGGCCGTAAGCCGGCAGGTCTTCGCCGTCGACATAGTCCTGGAGAATGGTCCAATATTTTTCTTTATCCAGGCCTTCCAAGGACGGGACGAAGTGGACGAAGTGCGTAATGCCCGGCAAATCGACGCGGAAAAAGCGGGCCGGGAAATCATCGACAGCGATGAGGATACCGCTTACGTCTTCGGGATAAGGCATTTCAATGAAGGCTTCATAAGTCCCCTCCCCTTTTCGGGCCACTTTGGCCGGCAGGACCGCATCGCAGCCCGAACAGGACACGTCGTACACGCCTTGTTCCCCGCCATCACAGGCCAGGGCCCAGGCCGCCGCCGACCGCGACGCATTGCCGCAGAACTCGCCGCCCATCATATCGACGCGCAGCGGCTTTCCCGCTTCACGGCTCACATAGCCGACCTGTTCCGCCTCGATGCCCGGCAGGGCCAATAACTGCGCCGCCAGGGAACTATGCTGCGCCTTCGCTACCGGCGTCAGCACCAAAATCGTCGTATTGCCGCTAGGGTCGGCCACTAAATAATCTATCGTCATGTCTATCGCTCCTTTAGTCTAGTAAAATGTAAAATATGAATCTATTATACCATGATTTGGTGAAAAAAGGCGCTGTCCCATGAAGACAGCGCCTTTTTTAGTGGTTAGCAGTTAGTGGCTAGGGGTTAGTGGATGGTTACCGAAGTTCGCAGGCCGCAGCCGTCCCTATATTCCCAAAACATGGTATAATATAAATAAATAGGAGGCATTCTCCCACCAAATTTGTGATAAAGGGGTTGATCTTATGTCGAAAACGGCAGCAGATATTATGGAAAAAAATGTCATTACGGCGCAGAAAGATACGTCCATTTTTGAGCTCGTCGATATGTTCGTAGAAAACAACGTCAACGCCATCCCTATCGTCCAGGACGACAAGGAAATCATCGGCATCGTCACCGACGCCGACCTCTTGTATAAGGAAGTCAAGCCCTGCGTCCCGCAGTACGTCAACCTCCTGGGCGCCAACATCTATTACGGCAACCTCAAGGAATACCAACAAGACTTCAAGAAACTCTTCGCCTGCACAGCCGAACAGCTCATGACCAAAAAAGTCATCATGGCCGGCCCGGATGCCACCATAGAAGACCTGGCCAGCGTCATGGTCGCAGAACATCTGAAAGCCATCCCCATCGTCAAAGACAAAAAGCTCCTGGGCATGGTAGAACGAAAGAACATCCTCAAACAACTCTATAATGAATACGGAGATAATGGGCAGTGAAAAAAGGTCTTGTCGCACGTGCGACAAGACCTTTTTTGAGTTTGAAGTTTGAAGTTGAAAGTTTGATGTGGATGTTAGCCGCGGTCCCATGGACCGCTTCGTAGGGGCCGTCCCAGAGGGCGGCCCGCTTTGAGATGTTACCACCGTTCATTCAAGTAAGGCGATAGCTTTACATTGCTGGCTATCCACTACAAACCCATTATGGCAGCGGGCTCGCCACGTGCGAGCCCCTACATCGTTATTTATTCTGCAAACATTATTTATCCTCGTACACGCGGACGCGAAGGCGGAGGCCCAGTTTATCACAGATGGCGCGGCACTTCTTGATTTCTTCGCTGTCTTCGACGTGGTCGACGACGGTGAGGACGACGTTGGGGACGTACTGTTTGCAGTCGACGGCGAATTTGAGCATGGCGTCATAGGACTGAATACCGAATTTGCTGCGCGTCAGTTCCAGATAGCGTTCCTTATTCGATGCATTCATGCTGATAGAAATGGTATCTAAGATACCGCCGCCAAAGTCCGGTGCCGTATCGCGGCCATAGGCCAGGTCGGACAGGCCGTTGGTATTGACGCGGGTCTTCATGCCGGGATGCGTGTCTTTGACGTATTTCAAGAGAGCCGTCAAATCATCGAGGCGTTCTGTCGGTTCGCCGAAGCCGCAGAAGACGACTTCGTTGATGTGGTCCCAGGGAGCACCGTCGAGGGCTTTCTTCACTTCATCCACCGTCGGTTCCCGCTTCAGCCACAGTGTCTCATTTTCGGCCATCTTCTTCATGGACCGCAGACAGAACGTACAGGAACAGGTGCAGCGATTGGTCAGATTGACGTACATGCTCCACTGTCCTTCAGGCTTCATCTTCAAGCCATCTTCGAGATCTACATATTGTCCTTGTCCTACTACCGTATAAACGATCATGATACTCTATCCCCTTTTTTGTCAATTTGTGTATCTTTTAAATCTCATCGCAGCGTCGTCAAGTATTCTTCAAAGGCCAGGCCGGCGTTATGCGGCAAATCCAAGGTTTCTGTATAGGCCATGACGCGGCAGATGAAATCCGACGCTTTCTGTACGGCCTGTTCCAGGCTTTCGCCGCGGACGACGGACGCCGAGACGATGGCCGCAAAGACATCCCCTGTCCCGCTGCGGTCGCTGCCGATTTTTTTCGCTTTGACCCAGCTCGTCCGGCCGTGGTCGTAGATGAAATTGCCGATATACAGCCCGTCGTGGATGCCCGTCAGGATGACGCCCTGAGGCCCTTTTTCGGCCAGAGCCTGGGCCATGGCCAATAAATCGGCTTCACCAAGGTCGCGGTCCGACCGATAAGGCAGGCTCAAAAGTTCGCAGGCTTCGGTCACATTGGGCGTCACCACGTCGGCATAAGCCAACAGGCGCCGCATTTCGTCGCACATTTCCTGCGTATACGACGGGTACAACTGGCCATCGTCGCCCATGACCGGGTCGATGAAGGCCAGGGTCTGCGGCCCTTTGAAGTCGTGCAGGAAATCGAGGACGATGTCGATCTGCCGGGCCGAGCCGAGGAAGCCCGTACTGATGCCGTCAAAGGTCAGGCCGTTCTTCTTCCAGCTCTCGATATACGGCGTCATGTGATCCGTATAGTCGTCGAGATAATAATCGTGGAAGCCCGTATGGACCGACAAGATGGCCGTCGGCAGGATACAGCCCTGGACCTTCAGGGCCGACACGATAGGCAGGGCCACGGCAATGCTGCAGCGGCCATAGCCGGTGACATCATTGACCAGAGCCAGTTTCTTTTGATGCATATACAATCATTCCTTATCTTTTCAGGCTATAACCATAACCACGGAATCTAGCCTTGACCAGACAAGCAGCCAGGGCATAGGCGGCAATCATATTGACGACGCCTTCCCCGATGAGTCCCGGTACCATCGGGATGCCGACGGCCCAGCTGCCGTAGAGGAGACTGCCCGATACAGTATAAGACAGGACCATCCAGGCAGCAGATAAGAAAAAGCCGAAGAAGACGCGCGGTGACGTCAGTTTCCATTCCCTTTTGTCCGGACGGACCGTATAAAAGACGGCTTCGACCATGACGTACTTGATGATCAGCGTCGGGATGATCCAAAGCGGAAAACCGCCGATGAAATCAGACAGGGCCGAGCCGACAGAAGCGGCCAGGGCTGCCTGGCGGCGCGTACTGAACAGGACAGACGCAAAGATAATGGCGTCCCCCAAATGGGCATAGCCCAGGGGAATCGGGATCTTCGGTACAAAGGTAAGGACAAAGACCAGGGCCGTCAAAACGGCAGCATAACAAAGACTCCCAGCCGAAACGGCTTGCTGTTTGTGTTCCATAGAATATGATGACATGTGAAATCCCCCTCACGGATTAGAGTTTCACACATTGGCCAATGTATGGTTATGATTAATCTGTACCCTATTTTAGGGTATATTCAGCCCATTGTAAATAGGACAGATTTATTTTTTTCTGTCTAACAGAAAAAAATAAATCCGTAGGGGCCGTCCTGTCAAGGCGGCCCGCCTGAATCCAATAGAAAAAAAATAAATCCGTAGGGGCTTGCCACGTAGAGGCCCCTACAAAATCAAAACGGGACCGTGCACGATGACATATGTCTTCGTGCACGGTCCCGTTTTTATACGAACCGCTCAATCGCATCAGCTTGCGGGATTCCCACAACGGGCCGCCCTTTGGGACGGCCCCTACGGCGACATGATTCATGTCGCTGCGGCCTGCGAACGGCGGGCTCGCCGCTTCTGCTGTCCGTTCTGGCAGCCAGCCTATGCCTTCCGTTGGTCGGCACCTGCTGGGCCAGAAAGGCACGTGCGAGCCCCTACATATCCAAATAGGTCCAGCCCTGGTCCTGGTGGATTTTCTTCTCTTTCATGAGGTGGCCCAAAGCGCGCTTGAAGGCGGCTTTGCTCAGGCCGAATTTGGCTTTGATGACGGCCGGTGCCGTCTTATCGCCATAAGGCATCTTGCCCTTGCGCTGCTTGAGGAAGTCCAGGATGCGTTCGGCATCGGGATTGATGGCATTTTCCTTGGTCTGGCGCAGGGAGATGTTGATGCGGCCGTCTTCGCGCAAGTAAGTGATGCGGCCTTTGATCATCTGGCCGATGAGGATCGGCCCGTTGAACTCACTGCGGTGCAGGAAGGCGATCCACCGTTCGCGGGTCATGAGGTAAGCCCCCTGGTCGGTCATATTGTAGACCGCCCCTTCGACCCAGTCGCCGATTTTAGCATCCGTCGCTGCTCGCGACGCCCGGCGCATTTCGTCTTCCACTTCCATGGAGACGGCCAGGCGATGGGATTTGTCTTCATAGAGCTTGACCCAGACGTATTCCCCTTCTTTCGGCCGGCCTTTCATTTCGGCAAAGGGCATGAAGATGCCCCGTTCCGTACCGACATCGACGAAGGCACCGAAGCGCGTCGTATTGATGACCGGCGCATAGCCGATCTGGCCGACTTTGATCTTAGGAAGGCGCATGGAAGCCGTCAGGCGGCCTGACGGGTCATGGTACAAGAAGACCGTCACCTTATCGCCGACGTTGACGTCGCCCGTCTGCTGGTTCTTATGGAGTAAAATGTCGTCGTTCGTATTGCCCGTACCGCCGTTCAAAAAGACGCCCATGTCGCTCTGGCGCAGGACTTCCAGCGTCGCAATACTGTTTTCCTGAAGTGTCGTCATCTTATTCACCTTCGTAGGCAATGCGCGGTGCGTCGCACCACAAGTTTTCCAGATCATAGTACTGGCGGTCCTGTTCGACAAAGACGTGGGCAATGACTTCGCCGGCGTCGATGAGGATCCACTTGCCTTCGCGGTAGCCTTCGACGTGACGGACATCATAGCCGTTCTTTTCCATCTGTTCTTCGATGTTGTCGGCAATACTCTGGGACTGCCGGTTATTGCGGGCACTGCAAATGACGAAGTAGTCCGCCATGAGGGACGAATCGCTCATATCGAGGGTGACGATGTCCCAGGCTTTCTTGTCGTCAGCGGCCTTGCAGGCAATTTCATAGCTCTTCAGTTCTTTCGGTTGTTCAGCTTTCGCTGCTTTCATGGTAATTGGCATGTATGTAGTAACTCCTTTATGACGTAATTATTATTTTTTCGTATCATCCGGTTCCGGTGCTGTCGAAATGGCATTGTTCGTGCGGCCGATGACTTTCTGTACTTCGACGGGATCGTAGGTCCAGTAATATTTCGTATCGCCGTTCTTTCCGCTCATGGCCATTTCGCCGGGCAGGATATAGAAGTCGATGTTATCGGCCGTGACGCCGCGGAAATCAAAGGCCAGCTGGGCCATATCCTTGGCGGAAATATTGGAATCGACGTCGTGCCATGCCCGGTACAGGAAGAAGGCATTGGTCACGCCGAAGCAGTCCTGCCGGTCTTCATAGAAATTCTTGATGAACCGTTCCTGGCGCTGCGTCCGCGACAGATAGCCGTCGCCATCGACGTAGCGCATATAGCCGGCAGCTTCCTTCCCGGTCAGGGTCTGATAACCCTGGAAGAGGTTGATGTCGGTCTTCCCCGTTTCTTCATCGCCGTGGTACATGTTCTTTTCGACGTAAATCGGCACGCCGCCACTCATATCGACCATCTTCGAGAAGGAATCGACCGTGAAGGTCGCATAATAGGGGATGGGGATGTGGAAAATATCTTCGACGACGGCCCGGACCAGGCTCATGCCGCCTTCGCTATAGACATCCTGCAATTCCTGGATGCCCTTTTCCTTGCGCCCTTCGATCTTCGTATCGTCTGGCAGCATGATGATGTCGATGTGCTTCTTGGCCTTGTTGATGGCCGCGACACCGACGAAATTCGCCTGCTGCGGATGACCGCCATCGGTCCCGAGGAGGAGGACGTAAAGCGGCTTGTCCGGACTGGTCTGGGCAAAGACGGAGCTGTCGCTCTGGGTCTGGCTGGTATCGGGCGCGTCCTGCTGGATCGGCGCCTCTTTGATGGACTGGTAATGCAGGTACAAAGACCGGCCGGCCAGGAAGACGGCGACGGCGGCGACGACGGTCAAAATGCGGTATAAAATCTTCCTTCGTTTTTCCTGTGTCATCCTCAGGCCTTCCGATCTGCGGCACGGATGACGTCGATTTGGGCATTGCGGTTGACGACGGTGCCGACGAAAATAGGTTTGTCCTGGTCCAGGAGATGGCGGATCGTCGAATCATAGCCTAAGAGGACGGCTTCATCGAGGTTGCGCCGGGCGGCTTTTCGCAAATCGTCGACGCCGTCGAAGTCGCGGTTCACTTCGATGTAATCGGCGAGGAAGATGATTTTTTCCAGCGTGCTCATCTGTTCCGCCCCGGTCGTATGATGAGCGATGGCCCCTAAGAGGGCCTGATCGGTGATGCCATAGCGTTCCCTGGCGATAGTCACGGCAGCGTAGCCGTGGAGCAGGCCGCCGTTAGCCAGGATGGGTGCCGGCAGGACGGGAAAGGATTTTTCCGCCAGGGCCTGCATGTCCGGCAGGGGCAGCTGTTTGGCAGCATCGTGCAAAAGGCCGGCCACTTCAGCCGTATCGGCATCGCAGCCGTAGCGGTCTGCCAATTCGCGGGCCGCTGCTGCTACACCCAGTACATGGGTATAGCGATGAGAAGACAGAGATTCCTTTAAATCCGCTTTGATTCTATCTTTGAATTCTTCGTTGTACATTGATATACTCCATTTTTTCTGATGTATTCGGCCACAGCCGGCGGTATCATATAGCGGACAGACAGGCCCAGGCGGATGCGGCGGCGCAGTTCCGTCGACGAAATTTCCATGGTCGGCACAGGCAGCTTGAGGATATGTTTCCCCAACTCCCCGAACGAGGCGATGATGGAGTCGATCTGTTCCGAGCCGTCCGGCCGGGTCGCTCCGACGAACTGGCACAACTTCAGGATTTCTTCCGGTTCTTTCCAGTTGTGCAGGTCGTGGATCGTATCTGTCCCGGATATAAAATACAAGATATACGACGGTCCGTAGAGCTTCTTCAGGAAGCGCAGCGTATCGACCGTATAGGAGTTGCCCTTGCGGCGCATCTCCATGTCACTGACTGTAAAACGAGGATTGTCAGCCGTAGCCAGGTGCGTCATGGTCAGGCGCTGCTCGGCCGTCGCCCCGTTGACGTTCTTGTTGGGCGTGATATATGACGGCACAAAGAGTACCTTGTCCAGGTGAAAGGTCTGGCGCGCTTCTTCGGCAATCATGAGATGGCCTAGATGGATGGGATTGAAGGTCCCCCCCATGATGCCGAGCCTAGTGATTTCCATGGTACCAATAAATTCCTCCCCAGGCGATAGCTACTGCTAACGCATAAAGCAATAAAAATTTGGCATAATGCCGGTATTCGAACTGCGTCTTCGGTGAAGCCGCATACTGGCGCAGGGTCCGTCCATACCCGCGCAGCCGGGCCAGCCTCACCGGATCTGACCGTTGCCGTCGACGAGGTATTTATAGGACACGAGTGCTTCCAGCCCCATAGGGCCGCGGACGTGCAGCTTCTGCGTACTGATACCGATTTCGGCGCCAAAGCCGAATTCAAAGCCATCGGTGAAGCGCGTCGACGCATTGACATAGACGGCCGCCGAATCGACAGCCGCCTGGAAAGCGGCAGCTGTCGCCTTATTTTCCGTAATGATGGCTTCGGAATGATGGGTACTGAAGCGGCGGATGTGGTCCAGTGCTTCCTGGAGGGAGCCGACGACCTTGACCGACATGATGAGGGCATTGTATTCCGTCGCCCAGTCTTCCTCGCTGGCCGCCTTCATGGCACTCGACTGGCAGGCTTCGTCGTCACCGCGCAGTTCGACGCGGTCCGCTTCCATGACCGGTGCCAGCTTCTTGAGGAAGGCAGCGGCCACATCGCGGTGGACCAGGAGCGTTTCCATGGCGTTGCACGTCGACGGCCGCGAAACTTTGGCGTTTTCGACGATGTGGACGGCCATGTCCAGGTCGGCGTCTTTATCGACGTAGACGTGGCAGACGCCGCTGCCCGTTTCGATGCAGGGTACTGTCGCCGTATCGACGACCATGCGGATCAGGCCGGCTCCGCCGCGGGGAATGGCCAGGTCGATGTACCGGCGCAAGGTCAGCAGTTCCTTGACCAAAGCCCGGTCCGTATTTTCGATGAGGTTCACGGCATCGGCCGGGAGACCGGCTTTGGCCAGGCCTTCGCGGATGACGTTAGCCAGGGCCGTATTGGACGCGATGGCTTCACTGCCGCCGCGGAGGACGCAGGCGTTGCCGGCTTTGACGCAGAGGACGGCTGCGTCGACGGTGACGTTGGGCCGCGATTCATAAATGATGGCGATGACCCCTAAGGGCACGCTGACCTTGCGGATGTGCAGGCCGTTCGGGCGATCCCATTCGTCGAGGACGACGCCGGCCGGGTCAGGCAGGTCGATGACCTGGCGGACGCCTTCGGCCATGGCGGCGATGCGGTCCTTGGTCAAAGTCAGGCGGTCGACCATGGCTTCGGCCATGCCCTTTTCCCGGGCCCGCTTCAAGTCGACGGCGTTGGCCGCCAGGATATCGTCTTCATGGGCGACCAGGCCGTCGGCAATGGCCGCCAGGGCCTGATTCTTTGCTGCCGTCGATGTCGCAGCCAGGGCATACGAGGCTTCTTTGGCATCGCGGCCTTTACGGAATACTTCGGATATCATGGAAAATACCCCCTTCTAATACATGGCGACGAGATTGTCGCGATGAATGACTTCCTCATAAATGCCATTGTGGCCGAGGACCTTGGGAATGTCGGCAGACTGCAGGCCCTTGATGGCATTGATGTTGACGCTGCTGTAGTTGCTGATGCCCTTGGCAATGGTCAGGCCGTCGTAGACGACGCTGACGATGTCCCCTTCGTCAAAGATACCTTCGACGGCGGTGATGCCGACGGGCAGGAGGCTGGAACCGCGGTCGATGATGGCGTTGCGGCAGCCTTCGTCGACGATGAGCCGGCCCTGGGCCTTGCTGCCCGATACGAGCCAGCGTTTCTTCGAATGTAGCGGCGTTTCCTTGGCTTTGAACAGCGTCCCCACTTCCTCACCGGCGCAGATGCGGCTGATGATGCCGTCTTCACTGCCCGAAGCGATGACCATGTCCACGTCGGCTGCGGTAGCAATGGAGGCCGCCTGGATTTTCGTGTACATGCCGCCAGTGCCCATGCTGGAGCCGGCGTCGCCGGCGATTTCATAGATGTGCTTGTCGATGTTGTCGACGACGGGGATGATCTTGGCATCGGCATGGGTCCGCGGATTATCCGTATAGAGCCCGTCGATGTCCGACAGGAGAATGAGCAGGTCCGCATCGACGAGGCCGCTGACCATGGCCGACAAGGTGTCGTTGTCGCCGATTTTATATTCGTCGACAGCGACGACGTCATTTTCATTGATGATGGGAATGACGCCCATGTCGAGCAGGGTCAGCAAGGCGTTGCGGGAGTTCATGAATTTGCTCCGGTCCTGGGAATCCATGCGGGTCAGGAGGACCTGGCCGACGACCTGGCCGTATTCGCGGAAGAGCCGTTCATACGTATGCATGAGGACGCCCTGGCCGACGGCGGCGAGGGCCTGCTTTTCCCGGATCGACCGGGGCCGGTGGTCCATATGGAGGGGTGCCAGGCCGGCGTTGGTGGCGCCGGAGCTGACGAGGATCATCTGCTTGCCCTGGTTCTGGAGGTCTGCCAGTTCCCGGACCAGGTGTTCCATGCGCTGGTAGTTCAGTTTCCCCGTCGCATGGGAAATGGTGCTGGACCCGACCTTGACGACGATGCGTTTCTTCTGGCCGAAGTCCCTGCTTGTACTGTTCACAAAGCCTCACGTCCTAATCTTTAATAAATTCGAAATGAGATTTCTTGTCTTTCTTCTTGAATAAGACGCCGTAGTGGCCGATGACCTGGATGAGTTCGGCGCCGAGCATGTCGGCCAAATCTTCCATGGTTTCCTTCGTCGGCAGATTGGCATTGTTGAGGACGTGGGCCTTGATCAGTTCCCGCGCCGTAATGGCAGCCCGGGCGCTGTCGATGACAGCATCGCTGAGGCCGTCCTTGCCGATCTGGACGACAGACGGCATGAGGCTGGCCATGCCCTTGAGTTGCTTCTTATCTTTATTGTTCATGTGGATCTCCTTAGGTTCATTATTATGTAAAACAAGTAGGATTCAGGCGGGCCGCCCTTTGGGCGGCCCCTACGGGGTGCTGGTGCGTTACCGCCGGACTCCAGGCTGGCTCGCCACATGCGAGCCCCTACGGAGGCCTGGTGCGTTACCGCCGGATTCAGGCGGGCTCGCCACGTGCGAGCCCCTACAATGGCTTCCCTATCAGGGGAGCCAATGGCAGCCTGCGTCATTTGTGGTATTCAAATTCCATGGAATAGATGCGGACGGTGTTGCCGTCCTGGATGCCGTGTTCCTGGAGGAGCTTGTCCAGTTCCATGTAGCGCCAGATGCGCTGGAAACGGCGCAGGGACTGGTCGTCATCGAAGTTGGTCATGGCGACGAGGTTTTCGATGCGGGCGCCGGTGATGACGAAGGCGCCGTCGTCGTCGCGCTTGACTTCAAAGTCCGGTTTGTTCTGGGCCTTATAGACGACTTCTTCCGTCGTTTCATCCGGTTCTTCCACGTATTCTTCCAGCATCGTCCAGACCCGTTCCAGGAGCTTGTCCATGCCTTCGCCGGTCATGGCGCAGATAGGATAGACTTCGACGCCGTGGGCGGCCATGTAGTCCATGAGCCGTTCCAGGTTGTCCGAATCGCCGAGGAGGTCGATTTTATTGGCCGCTACGATTTGCTGCTTGCGCGACAGTTTTTCACTGTATTTCGCCAGTTCCGCGTTGATTTTTTCATAGTCTTCGATGGGGTCGCGGCCTTCGATGCCCGATACGTCGATGACGTGAATGAGGATCTTCGTCCGTTCGATGTGGCGCAGGAAATCGTGGCCCAGGCCGACGCCTTCACTGGCGCCGTCGATGAGGCCGGGTATATCGGCCATGACGAAGCTGCGGTGATCCGGCAGGTTGACGACACCCAGAATAGGGTTGAGCGTCGTGAAATGGTACGCAGCCACTTCCGGCTGAGCTGCCGACACCTTGCGCAGGATGCTCGACTTGCCGACGCTGGGATAGCCCAGGAGACCGACGTCAGCCAGGACTTTCAATTCCAGGCGCAGCCACCGTTCTTCCCCCGGTTTCCCCCGTTCGGCAAAGGTCGGCGTCCGGTTGGCACTGGTGCGGAAATGCCAGTTGCCGCGGCCGCCGCGGCCGCCTTTGGCGACGATGGCCCGCTGGCCGTCACGGGATAAGTCGGCCATGACCTGACCCGTTTCTTCGTCCTTGACGATGGTCCCCAAGGGGACGGTGATGACTAAATCTTCGGCGTTGCGGCCGTACTTGTTGCTGCCTTCGCCCTTGCCGCCGGGTTTGGCCTTGAACAGGCGGCGGAAGCGGAAGTCGACGAGGGTATTGACGTTGCGGTCGGCGACGAGGACGACGTTGCCGCCCTGACCGCCGTCACCGCCATTCGGTCCGCCCTTGGGGACGAACTTTTCGTGACGGAAGCTGCTCATGCCGTCGCCGCCCTTGCCGGACTGTACAAAAATTCTTGCTCTGTCTATAAACATATTTCACCTCATAGGAATACATGCGGATACAGAAAGAGACACAGCATACATATACCATGTCTCCTGTCTATCTGTCCAAAAATATCTAATTGACGTTACTATCAAATTTTAAAGCATATTTGCCCATCTGTAAAGTCATTTTTCCCGAATAATTTCCAAAGCCTTTTCAAATTGGCTGTCTTCCGGGTCCGACGGGGTCAGGGGGACGACGACATCGGGCTCGATGCCGACGCCGTCGATTTCGCGGCCATTGGTCGTCCGATACTTGGCGACGGTCACTTTGACGGCTGACGAGGAATCGACAGGGAAGACGCCCTGAACGGTCCCCTTGCCGTAGGTCTTGACGCCGACGATGGGGCCGAGCTTCATATCCTGGACGGCACCGGCGATGATTTCCGAAGCGCTGGCCGAATTTTCATTGACCAGAACGACAAGGGGAATGGGGTCCTCCGTCCCCTGGGCCGTGTACTGGTCCACTTTGCCATCTTGTTCCGTATAGGACACGATGGTGCTGTCAGGCGGCACAAAATTGCTGGCCACGCCGACAGCCTGTTCGACAATGCCGCCCGGGTTGTCGCGCAAGTCGAGGATGAGCTTATTCATGCCCTGTTCGCGGAGCTTGGTAAATTCTTTCGTGAAATCATCGGCTGTGCCCTCACTGAAGACGGCGATGCGGATATAACCGACATCCGTACCGTCGACCATCTTGCCGGCCACGGTCGGCACGTGGATCTGGCGGCGCTGGACAGTGAAAGATTGTTCTTCGCCATCGCGGCGGACGACAAGGTCGACGCTGGTATCGACAGGACCGCGGATGTGCTGGGACACATCTTCCAGCTTATAGTCTGCGACAGACGTCCCATCAATGGATACCAGGATATCGCCGCGCTGGAGGCCCGCTTCTTCAGCCGGACTGCCTTCCATGACGCCGGCGATGAGGATGCCGTCATCGGTCGATGCGATGTAGACGCCGATACCGGCATAGGTGCCGCTCATCTGGGCAGAAAAATCTTTATACAAGTCGCCGCCGAGATAGGTCGAATGTTTATCCCCCAGCGTGCTGACCATGCCCTTCAAGGCCCCGTCAAAGATGGCGTTTTTATCGACATCTTCGGCGTAATGGCTTTCGATGATCTCCAGCGTCCGGAAAAACTCGAACATCGACGAAGGCCGGCCGGTATAATACCAAAAGAGGCCAACCATGGCGACAATCATGATAATCATACCGCTGCAGACATACCCCAGCGGCCGACGGACGTTCTCCCACGTCTGCCGTAAACTATGTTTCCCCATTATGGTGCCTCCTTATATAGTGTGTGACGTTTGATGTGTGATGTGAATGGTGTGAAATTTCTTCCACCACATCAAACATCAAACTTCATACCTCAAACATATCCCTGCGGATCGACGGGGTCGCCGTTGGCGCGGACTTCGAAGTGGACGTGAGGGCCGGTGGAGTTGCCTGTCGAGCCGGCATAGGCGATGACCTGGCCCTGAGAGACGCTCTGGCCGGTGGAAACGGCGAGTTCCTGATTGTGGCCGTACAAGGTCGACAGGCCGTTGCCGTGGTCGATGACGACGGCATAGCCATAGCCGCTGACCCAGCCGGCTTCGACGACAGTCCCGCCGTCGGCGGCCTGGACAGGGGTCCCATAATCGACGCCGATGTCGATACCGCTATGGTAGATGGTCGTCCCGAAGATGGGATGAGTCCGATAGCCGTAAGGCGAAGTGATGACGCCGTTGACGGGCCAGATCATGGCACCGGTTCCTCCCCCGCCGGAAGGCTGGGAGCTGCCGGCATCACTGCTTTCGCCCTGGTCGCTGCTGTCGGGAGCGGCCGGAGCCGGCTGGGCTTCAGCCGACGCCCGCTGGCGCAGCATCTCGGCAATGGACTGGGAAGCCTGCTGATATTCGGCATAAGCCTTTTCTGCCGTCGCCTTATCGGTCTGAGCCTGGTAGAGGACAGCCTGTTGTTCTTCTTTATGCGATGCGATTTCGTCGCGCTTGGCCTTCGCTTCATCGCGCAGTTTGGCCTGGCGGTCGCGCTGTACTTCTAACTCTTTCTGGGCCGCTTCGATGGCCGCCCGTTCCCGGCGGATGTCGGAAATAAGGGAAATATCGGCATCGACGACGCGGCGCAAGAGCTCCAGGCGGTTCGAGAAGTCGCTGAAGTCCTTGGCGCCGAGGACGACGTCGAGGTAGCTCAGCTGGCCATGCATGTAGACGTCGCGGATGCGCCTGGTAAAGACTTTCTCCCGCTTCTCCAGGCGGGCCCGGTTCTCGTCGAGCTCGGCCTGAGTCGCGGCTATTTTTTCTTCTGTCGCCGCCAGGTCAGCCGTTACCGTCCGATATTCGCCCTGGGCCGCTTCCAGGCTCTTCTGGATTTCATAGAGCTTGTCGCTGACGTTGTCGATGACCATTTGGGCCTGGGCCTTCTTTTCGCTCTGCTCGGCCATACGGGTCTGGACGTCGTCCAGCTGGTCCTGCAGGTCATCGTCGGCAAAGGACAGGAGGCACGGCGACAACAGGGCTGCCGTTACGGCCAGGATAATGTATTTTCTTACCATATTACACCTTCATATATCGTTTCAGCGAAATCGTACTGCCCAAGGCGCCGATGATCATACTGATGACCAGGAGGATGGCCGCCGTGCGGTACATAAAGGGATAGACACTGACCATGGGCAGGAAGGCCAGGGACTGATGGATGGCCGTGACGGCGAATCCATAGAACTGCCACAAGGCCAGGTCAGCCAGGACGCCGCCGATGAAGCCCAGGAGCAGCCCTTCCAGGAGGAACGGCCAGCGGATGAACCAGTTCGTCGCGCCAACGTATTTCATGATGGCGATTTCCTTGCGCCGGGCGAAGACGGTCAGGCGGATCGTATTGGAAATGATGAACAGCATGGCCAGGGTCAGGAAAATGATCAAGGCAATGCCGCCCCAGCGGATGATGCGCGTAATCTGGAAAAGCTGTTCGACGATTTCCTGGCCGTAATGAGTCCCTTCGACTTCGGGATAATCGGAAACGATGTCCGCCGTCCGGCGCACGGCTTCCGGTTCCGTAAAGGTCACTTCATACGAACTGGGCAGGGGATTCTTGCCGTCCAGGGCGTCGAGGATACCCGGCTGGTCCTTCATGCGTTCCTTGAGGATATCCATGGCCTGGTCCTTATCGGTAAAGGCAACGGACTTCACGTCGGGCAGGGCGCTCAGGCGGCGGCCGACGCTGTCGATGTCCTTCTGGCTCACGTCGTCTTTGAGGTAGACCGTAATCTCGACCTGGCTTTCCAGGTTCTCGGCGAAGTAATCGAGGTTGGCCACGAGGGTCAGGAAAAGGCCCAGGATGAACAGCGACAAGGCGACGGTAGCGATAGAGGCGATGGACATGAAGCGGTTGCGCCAGAACGACTGGAGCGCTTCGGCCATGTAATAGCGCATGGTCCTAAGTTTCATCGTCGTATCCCCCCTTCTGTTCATCGCGGACGACTTTGCCGCCGTCGATTTCGATGACCCGCTTGTTCATCATGTCGACGAGGGTCTTATCATGGGTCACCATGAGGACCGTCGTCCCCATGTGGTTGATTTTCTTGAAGACTTCCATAATGTCCTGCGACGTTTCCGGGTCCAGGTTCCCCGTCGGTTCATCGGCAATGAGCAGCAGCGGCCGGTTGACGATGGCCCTGGCAATGGCCACGCGCTGCTGTTCGCCGCCGCTGAGGTTCCGCGGCAGGGCGTCGGCTTTGCCCACCAGGCCGACCAGGTCGAGGACGTCCCGGACACGGCGGCGGATGAGGCGCCGCGGCGCTTCGATGACTTCCATGGCAAAGGCCACGTTTTCCTGGGCCGTCTTATTGGGCAGGAGGCGGAAGTCCTGGAAGACGATGCCCATTTTGCGGCGCAAGTAGGGCACGCGGCTCTTGGCCAGTTTATTGACTTCGATGCCGTTGACGAAGACCGACCCCCGTGAGGGCAGTTCTTCATGGGACAAGAGCTTGATGAGCGTCGACTTGCCGGCCCCGCTGGCACCGACGACGAAGACAAATTCGCCCTTGCCGATATGGAGCGATACGTGGTCCAGGGCAATGGAACCATTGTCATAGACCTTGGATACGTTCTTTAATTCAATCATAAAGACCTCCGATGCTGTTGCAGGCGCTTGCGGACGCCCTTGCGCCCTTCCAGGATACGCAGGGCCAGATAGGCATTGCGCAGGGACTGGCGCCGCAGGTGATTGAGGCGGGCCTTGATTTCCGGTGCCAAATGGCCGAGAGATAATTTTTTTGTCACGTCGGCGACGATATCTGCCGCCTCGACGTCTTCCGTCGTACCGCAGACCTTGTCACCGATGAGGTTGATGAAACTGTCGATTTTCGGGTCATACGACACGGCCGTCGCCGGCACCTGCATGATGGCCGAAAAGATGAGGGCGTGCAGGCGATTGGCAATGACCGCATCCATACAGCCCATGAGAGACATAAATTCCACCGTCGTATAGTGGCCGTCGAGGACGACGGCCTTCGTCTTCATGCGGCTGGCAATATCGCGGCCTGCTTCGACATCGGCCGGGTACTGCATGGGGATAAAGATGACGTGGACGTCCTGTTTTTCCTGCAATTCGTCGGCCGCAGCGGCGATGGCTTCCTTATAGGCATCGTGGTCCTGCCAGTTGCGGACGGCAATGCCCAGGCGCCGGCGGATGCCGGTGATGCCGTGCTTCTTCAGGATGTACAGGCCGATTTTCTTGTCGACGGGATGCATGGACAAGACGGCATCGGCCGTCACGTGGACCGGTGGTTTGGTCACGCCCATGGCAGCCAGTTCAGCCTTGGAATCGGCATCGCGGACGCCGATGACGGCGACGCGCTGCAAGACCTTGCGCACGGCCCGGCGGGCTTTGGCACCGCGGACGGGACCGATACCCTGGGCATAGAGCATGACCGGCTTCTTGAAGAACAAGGCTATTTTCATGATCCACAAGTAATAATAGAGGCTGCGGGCACTGGTCACGTCCTGCAAGAGGCTGCCACCGCCGCTTATAAGAATATCACAGCGGCGAATAGCCGCTGCGATAGCGAAGAAGTTCAGGCGGTGTACAGCCTGTACGTTATGGTTTTCCCGGGTCATGCGGCAGTTGCCGGTGATGACCGTAATGGATACGTCGGGAATGATGTCTTTCAGGGAGCCGACAATGGCAGCCAGCATGGCTTCGTCGCCGGCATTGGCAAAGCCGTAATAGCCGGAAATGACGACTCTAGTCACGATGGGCCACCTGCTTTCCCAGCCACGTCGTCACATAGCTGACGATGGCAATGGCAATGATCAATCCGATGCCGACGACCATGCCCGTCACCCAGCCGTTGATGCCGCGGATGAAGGACATGAGGAAGGGCGTCCGGATATGGGCGAAGGTTTCAACCATGGAGCCGACGCCGATGGCAGCGGCGATGACCAGGAAGAAGTGCAGCAGCTGCGGCCATTTACGGTACAGGGCAGCGACCATGAGGTAAAAAGCCGGATGGCCGATGAGAAATTCCTTTTCCCGCGGACGGGCATAGAGGACATTTTCCAGGAAACGGCGCATGGCCACTTCCACGCCCGGTACGGGGACGCCGGCCGTGTGACCGCTGCGGCCGACGAAGATGACGCCCGCCAGGGCCAGGACGGCCAGGATGAGGATAGTCCCCATCTTGATGGGAATGTTGAGGAAATCCTTGACGAAGACTTTGAGGTCTTCCGGCGAGGCGATGGTCTGTCCCATGAGCGGGAAACGGCGCAGATAGCCGATGGCAACCAGGAGCAGCGGCAGGACGAAGGTCAGCTTGACGCCGCGGTAGAAGTCAAATTCCATGAAGAAGCGGATATTGCCCAGCATGGCGGCGATATAGAGACCGCCGATCATGGCGACGGCGACGGCAAAGAACAAGCCGATCGTACCGTCGCGGACGACCCGGCCATAGCCGAGCTTCCTGGTGATTTTCTTTTTCTTCCAGTGGTCCAGGGCCAGGAGGATGGCCGCTGTCGGCGCAGCCGTAGCACAGCCGATAGCCCAGACCTGAAGGAACAGGGCCCCTTTGGCGACGACAGCGCCGATGACGGCGCAGACGATGCCGATGGCCATGAGGATATAGTTCTTGCGGTCCGACAGGAGAATGAGCAAGTTGAGGACAAAGACGAAGCCGCAGGCTGCTGCCGCTGCCGTAATGGCCAGGAGCAGGCGGTTCGGATAATACGGCGGCATGATGGACGCCTTGCCCAAGGTATAGCCGCGGTCCGTCAGTTTCTGCGAAACCATCTTGACATAGGACAAGTTAGTCTGAGTCAGGTTCATACCGTGGAGGGGCTTCTTATAGAGTGGATAGAGATTGACCCGGGCATTGCGTTCCAAATCGCTGATATAGTAGCGCATGGCCGCTTCTTCAGGCGTAATCTTTTCCAATTCTTCCTTGGCCATGGCATAGACGCGGGCCGTGCGGTAATGGACCAGGCCGGCCAGGTCGTACATGCCGTCCTGCTGGTTATACTGGAGCTGGTTGACCGATTCGATCATATAAAAGGGAATATCCCGGTCATTCAGGTTGTCTGCCGTATAGTCCAGCATGGTCTTGCGTTCGGCATTGACCGGCGTATAGCCCAGGACTTCCTTGCCGACGAACATGATGCCCGATACGTTCTGTATCTTATCGGCGCGGTCGAAGAAATGGGCGACCTGTTCTTTCGTCGGATTGCTGTAGTTCGTCGGACGCAGGATGACGTGGAACCCGTGGTCCGTAATGGTCCTGGCATCAGCACTGAGGATGCCAAGGTTGACGTCGCCCAGGCCAGGCATGACGCCTTTGATGCCGGCCATGCGGTACTGGCCGTTGGACATGATCTTCACCTTGTCATCACCCAAGCGGGCCTTGAGGTCCGATACGACTTCATCGAAATACAAGTCCCTCTGGCTCTGGGGCTTGCCAATGAGGTAGTAGTCATAAGACTTGTCCGTCAGGCCGAACTGGGGATAATAGAGATCGGCGCCGAGTTTCGTCACCAGCGACAGTTCGCCGCGCTGAGTCAGTTTGTTGAGGGTTGCATCGTAAATAGTAAAGCTCGTCACGCCGGCATCGCGGCACATCTGGAGAGCCGTGTCGAGGTCGTAGCCGTCGTTCCGGGCCATGACGACGATAGCATCGTAATCCATAGCCTGTTCTATCGTCGTCGACTTGTCTTCTATGGCATTGCGCTGTACGCACATGACCAGCGCACAGACGAGGCCGATGAAGACGGCCAGTATCATCGCCAGCATACTGCGTTTATTCATATTTGTCATTCTTTTCACCTTATCTATGAGTTGCTCACCTGGCCATGGATGGTCAGGAGGCCGTCGCGCATGGTTACGCTGTCCGGCTGGATTCCCAGGGGAAAGCCGGCAAAGTCGTAAATATCAGCACTCGCCATCTGCGTCGTGCTGATCTGCATGCCCATGCCTTCCACCGTCACTGACGACGGGATGAACATGAGCTTCGACCCTTTCATGCCAAAATGACCGCGGACGTCGGCCTGGGCCGACACGAGGCCGCCCAGTTTCACCCGCCCCTGGACGCGGACAGCATCGTCTTCAAAAGAGACTTGCGGGTCCTTCAAGCCTTTGACTTTTTTCACGAGGAATTTTTCCAGCTCCTCGCTGCGGATGGACGCCGTCATTTCCCCGCTCTCTGCCCGCGTGACCCGTACTTCCTGATCGGCCAGGGCCAGGAGCGGCTTGAAGTGGACGCCGTAGAGATTGCAGTCGAAGTGGGCGAAGGTCAAATCGCCAGCTTGGAAGTTGGTGGCATGGACGGTAATGGCGTCGATGTCGCCGAGGAAGATTTTGGCTCCCGGCGACGCCTGGACGCGGACATCATCGCTGTGCAGATTGAGCGTCGCCGACAAGGCTTGGCAAAGGCCGACTTCGGCCAGCTGCGGTGCATAGGAATTGGCACCGACCAAGAAGGCTGCGACGATGACAAAGAAAATCATCCATTTTTTCATTTAGAGCTCCTGCTTTGCTAACTTCTTTTCTTTCTCCTGCTGCAAATAGCCTTCGATGAAGATGTCCAGGTCGCCGTCCATGACAGCCTGGATATTGCCCGTTTCGACATTGGTCCGATGGTCCTTGACCAAATTGTACGGGTGGAACACATAGGAACGGATCTGGCTCCCCCATTCGATAGCCTGGTGGACGCCGCCGATTTCGGCTTTCAGTTTTTCCTGCTTTTCCTGTTCCAGTTCAAAGAGTTTGGCCCGCAGGTATTTCAAGCACATTTCCTTATTCTGCAGCTGCGACCGTTCATTCTGGCACTGGACGACGATGCCCGTTGGCATGTGGGTCATGCGGACAGCGGAACTCGTCTTGTTGACGTGCTGGCCGCCGGCACCGGAGGCGCGGAAGTAATCGACGCGGACGTCGTCCATGTTGATTTCGACATCGACATCATCCGGCAGTTCCGGCATGACATCGACAGCCGTAAAGGACGTGTGGCGCCGGGCGGCAGCATCGAAAGGCGAAATGCGGACCAGGCGATGGACGCCTTTTTCCGATTTCAAATAGCCATAGGCGTATTCACCTTCGACGCGGAAAGCCGCGCTCTTGATGCCCGCTTCATCGCCGGGCTGCATGTCGAGGACTGTCAATTGATAGCCATTGCGTTCGGCCCAGCGGGTATACATGCGGATGAGCATCTGCGCCCAGTCCTGGGCTTCCGTACCACCGGCACCGGCGTGGAAGGTAATGAGGGCGTTGCACTTGTCGTATTCGCCGGACAAGAGGAGCCGCACTTCCCGCTTCTCGATATCCTTGAGCAGGTCGTGGTACTGTTTTTCAATGTCTTCGGCAAAGGAAGCATCGCCGTCTTCCATGGCCATTTCCAAATAATCGCTGAGGTCGTCAGCTTTGCGGACGAGTTCTTCGTGACCTTCGACTTCCGTCTTGAGCAGCGTCGCTTCCTGGGAAATCTTCTTGGCCTTTTCCGGGTCATTCCAGAAGGCCGGGTCACTCATCTGCATGTCTAAATCCATGATACGTTCTTTTTTCCGAGGTAAGTTAAAGTGAATCCCCGATTTCTTGTATTCTATGTTTCAGGTCTTCCAGAGGTTTTCTCATTTCATCTAGTAACACAAGTATCACCACTCTTCTAAAAAATAAATGTAATAGGTTATGCACAGGATTCGCGCGAGCGCCCCACATGGGCGCCCCTACGGCTGCCTTTTACTGCTTTTCTCTCTCTTCATCGCGCTTGATGTCTTCGGCGCTGACGGGTTTGCTTTCTTCATGGACTTCATGAGCCCCTTGGAGATGATCTTCTGCCTGCGGTACGGGCTTGCTGTACGTGACCTGGATATGGTAGAGGAAGGTGACGACAGTCCGCTTGATGGAGTCGATCATTTCTTCGAACATTTCATAGGCTTCGAATTTGTATTCGACGAGCGGGTTCTTCTGGCCATACGCACGCAGGTTGATGCCTTCTTTGAGGGCGTCCATGGCGTCGAGGTGGTCCATCCACTTGCTGTCGACGACGCGGAGCATGATGGCCTTTTCCAGTTCCTTCATAGTCGTTTCGCCGATTTCCTTGAGGCGTTCGTCGTAGAGGTCGACGGCGATCTGCTTCAATTTATCCTGGACTTCCACACGGCTCAGGTTTTCCAGTTCTTCTACAGTCGTCGCGTTCTTAGGCACGAAGTACTGCTGCATCTGAGCCAGGAGACCGGCGAAATCCCATTCTTCCGGATAGAGCTTTTCGTCAGCGTATTTATCCAGGCCATCGTGGATGATATCGTCGACCATGCCCATGATGGTATCGCGCAGGGAATCGGCTGTCAGGACCTGGCGGCGCTGGCCGTAGAGGACTTCACGCTGCTGGTTCATGACATCGTCATATTCCAGGACGTACTTACGGATTTCAAAGTTGTGGCTTTCGACTTTCTTCTGGGCCTTTTCAATGGACCGGGTGATCATCTTGGCCGTAATCGGTTCGTCTTCATCCATGCCCAGCTTATCCATGAACTTGGAAATATTGTCCGAGCCGAAGATACGCATGAGGTCGTCTTCCAGGGACAGGAAGAACTGCGTCGTACCGGGGTCGCCCTGACGGCCGGCACGGCCGCGCAGCTGGTTGTCGATACGGCGGCTTTCATGGCGTTCCGTACCGATGATCATCAGGCCGCCCAGTTCGGCGACGCCCGGCCCGAGCTTGATATCCGTGCCGCGGCCAGCCATGTTGGTGGCAATGGTGACCATGCCCTTCTGACCGGCGTTTTTGATGATTTCCGCTTCTTTTTCATGGTATTTGGCGTTGAGCACGTTGTGGACGATGTTTTCCTTATCCAGGAGCTGGCTGAGGATTTCCGACTGGTTGATGGACGTCGTACCGACCAGGATCGGCTGGCCCGTAGCATGGCGCTTCTTGACTTCCCGGACGACGGCGCGGTACTTGGCGTTCTTCGTCTTGTAGATGACGTCCGGCAAATCCTTACGGATAGCCGGCTTATTGGTCGGGATGACGTAGACGTCGAGCTTGTAGATCTTGTTAAATTCGTCTTCTTCCGTCTTAGCCGTACCAGTCATGCCGGCCAGTTTCTCGTACATACGGAAGTAGTTCTGGAAGGTAATCGTAGCCAAGGTCTTGCTTTCGCCCTGGACCTTGACGTTTTCCTTGGCTTCAATGGACTGATGGAGACCATCGCTGTAACGGCGGCCGAACATGAGGCGCCCGGTAAATTCGTCGACGATGACGATTTCACCGTTCTTGACGACGTAATCCTTGTCGCGGTGCATCATGAAGCGCGCCCGCAGGGCCTGGATGACCAGGTGGTTCAAGTCGAGGTGTTCGTTGTCGAACATGTTGCTGATGCCCAGCATCTTTTCGACTTTGGCAACGCCCGAATCGGTCGGCGCAATGGTCTTCTGCTTTTCGTCCATCGTGTAGTCGTCCTTGGTGAAGGTCTTGACGATGCCTGCCAGCGTATAATAGAGGTCCGTCGATTTTTCACCAGGGCCGGAAATGATGAGCGGCGTCCGCGCTTCGTCGATGAGGATCGAGTCCACTTCGTCGACGATACAGTAGTTGAGCGGCCGCTGTACCATCTGGTCTTCACTGATGACCATGTTGTCGCGCAGGTAGTCGAACCCAAATTCGTTGTTCGTCCCATACGTGACGTCAGCGTTGTACGCCCGGCGGCGCTGGTCATACGTGAGGTCGTGGACGATGAGGCCGACAGACAGGCCGAGGAACTTATAGATGCGGCCCATATCTTCGCTGTCGCGGGTAGCCAGGTAGTCGTTGACCGTGACGACGTGGACGCCCTTGCCCGTCAGGGCATTGAGGTATACCGGCAAAGTCGCAACCAGGGTCTTCCCTTCACCAGTACGCATTTCGGCGATATCCCCGCGGTGGAGGACGATGCCCCCCAGGAGCTGGACGTCGAAATGGCGCATGCCCGTCACACGGCGCGACGCTTCACGGACGACGGCAAAAGCTTCGGGCAGAATGTCGTCCAACGTTTCTCCGTTGGCCAGGCGATTCTTGAACTCGAAGGTCTTTTCCTGCAGCGATGCATCGCTCAGGCCTGCCAATTTCGGTTCCAGGTCGTTGATGCGGCGGACAATAGGCCACATCTTCTTTAATTCATGCTCGGTATTATTCCCGAGCAGTCTTTGTATCAGTTTATTAAACACCTATCCGAGACCTCCAATTTACACAATTTGCAATCTACTCTGTGATATTATATCAATTATACATTATACCGTGATTGGCTCCTATTTTGCAACCATTTCAAAGGGATTTAAGGAAATAAAGAATCCGTCTTTACGGAACAGCCTCTTTTCCCCATATACAATAGCGCATGAATATGCTAAAATAGTTTTATTATTTATATACCTACCGCGTGAAAGGGGTTTTATGATTATGATTCAATATGATGTGTCCATATTGACAGCTTTTGCCCTCTATCTGTTGGCAATGCTGGCGATTGGCGTCTATTATTCCCGGTCCCAGCAGCGGCTGAGCGATTATATTCTCGGCGGGCGCAGCCTAGGTCCATGGATTACTTCTATGAGTGCCGAAGCGTCGGACATGAGCGGCTGGATGCTCATGGGCGTACCGGGTTTCGCTTATTCGACAGGTATTTCTGCCGCCTGGATTGCCATTGGCATCGCCATCGGCACGTACCTCAACTGGCAGTTCGTCTCCCAGCGCCTGCGTAACTATACGGAAGTGGCCAACAACAGCCTGACTATGCCGGACTATTTGAAGAACCGCTTCCACGATGAAAAAAATATTATCCGCATCATCTCGGCTATTTTCATCCTCATCTTTTTCCTTATATACACGTCATCGGGCTTCGTCTCCGGCGGCAAACTCTTTGAATCGGTCTTCGGCATGGACTACTTCTCGGCCCTCCTGCTCAGCGCCGGCGTCGTCGTCATCTACACCTTCCTGGGCGGCTTCATGGCCGTCTGCTGGACCGACTTCATCCAGGGCTGCATGATGTTCCTGGCCATCGTCCTGGTCCCCCTCGTCGGCATGATCGCCTTCGGCGGCTGCGACGCCGTCATGACCCGATTAGCTACGACGGCACCGAACCTCCTGGAAATGGCACCGGACACGACGACGACAGGCATCATCGGCATCATTTCCGCCCTGGCCTGGGGCGTCGGCTATTTCGGCCAGCCTCATATCCTGGTCCGCTTCATGGCCATCGGTGACCCGACGGAACTGAAGAAATCGAAACACATCGCCATGACCTGGGTCGTCATCTCCCTGGCCGCTGCCGTCCTGGTCGGCCTGGTCGGCAAAGTCGTCGTCCCGACGCCCTTAGCCGGCGCGGACTCGGAAAAAGTCTTCCTGGTCATGAGCCGCCAGCTCTTCCCGCCGTTCGCATCGGGCCTCATCTTGTCCGCCGTCCTGGCCGCCATCATGAGTACCGCCTCATCGCAGCTCCTGGTCACGGCATCGGCTATCTCCAAGGATTTTTATCACACCTTCATCCGCAAGAATGCCAGTGAAAAAGAACTCATATACGTCAGCCGCCTGACCGTCCTCGTCGTCGCCGCCTGCGCCATCGTCCTGGCCCTCAACCCGAACAGCTACATCCTGACCATGGTATCTTACGCCTGGGCCGGCTTCGGTGCCGCCTTCGGCCCGACCATCCTCCTGTCCTTGTACTGGAAACGCATGACCAAGAATGGCGCCCTGGCCGGCATCATCGTCGGCGGCCTGACCGTCCTCATCTGGAAACAGTTCGCCTGGTTCGGCCTCTACGAAATCGTACCGGGCTTCCTCTTCTCGCTCATCGCCATCTACATTGTCAGCAAACTCGACGGCGAACCGAGCCAGGAAATCCAGGACGAATTTGAACAAGCCATCCACCACACGCCTAAAATCAGCGTCCTCCATAATGAGGATACGTAGGGGACGCCCAAAGGGCGTCCCGCCGCGCAGGCCGTCGTAGGGGCCGTCCCAAGCCTTTTGGGCCCGTCAGGTGCCGACTAGCGGAAGGCACAGGACGGCTGCCAAAACGGACAGCTGTAGCTGGGCGGCCCGTTGCGGGAATTCCATAAACTGGTGCCGTAGGGGCATCATATTGGGAAAAGGGGCTGTCGCACGAAGGCTTCTACCATCATGCGAGGTCCCTTCTGCAAACTTAATACGCAAAAAAGCTGCCGCATTATGCATTTCTGCTTAATGCGACAGCTTTTTTATTCATCTTTTCAACCTCTCAGTCAGCGATGCTGACAGCTCCCCTATCAAGGGAGCCACGGACTGCCAGCCCCTAGTATTCCGGTTCGATGAGGCCGTATTTGCCGTGTTTCCGTTTGTATACGACATTGATCGTGTCGGTCTTGGAATTGAGGAATACGAAGAAATCGTGGCCTACGAGATTCATCTGCAAAATAGCTTCTTCCACATCCATCGGACGAGCCGCGAATTTCTTGACGCGGGCAACTTCGAAGTTTTCTTCCGGAACAGCCGGGCCTTCGACGAGAGCGTCATTGAAAGCGCCTTTCTTCATGCGGCGGGCGATTTTCGTTTTATATTTATGAATCTGGCGTACCAGTTTATCATAGACTAAATCGATAGCAGCATACATATCATCGTTGGCTTCAACGCCACGGAGGACGACGCCGTCCACTTTCAACGTGATTTCAGCGATTTTCCGATCTTTTTCTACAGAAAGCAGGGCCTGGACATTGACTTCGTTATCAAAGTATTTCGTGACTTTCTTTTCCTGTTTTTCAACGTGATCTTTCAGAGCCGGTGTAATTTCTAAATTTTTACCTCTAACGATGGTTGCCATAAAACATCCCTTCCTTTCGTGGGGAGATCCTGTCTAAGAAATGTATGGCTTTCATTCCTTGTGGTCTCTTCCCTTATATGTATAGTATTCAACACGGAGATGCAAATTCCTTCTAAAAAAACAAAAAAATTTGAAATTTTTTTATTTTGGTCCTGACGGCCAGGCCGGTCGCAGGTCGTCTCGGACTCAGATGCCGCTTTGCGGCAACAGATTCAAACTAACAACATCGCCTCGAGTAACCCTCGGCTTGTGGAAAAAATCGTGGCTCGTGGCTCGTCGTTCGTGGCTCGTGACTCGTAAAAGCCCGCCATTATATCAGAATGGGCTGTGGGCAAATCTCACAGCGGGACGCCCTCTGGGCGTCCCCTACGCACAAGGCCGATGGCCGTGCATTTTTACCTGTGGCCGTGTCCTTTTCCATCGCCTATATGCGATACCGTAGGGGACGCCTGAAAGGCGTACCGCCGTGAATCCTGGGTACAGCCGGAATTTATGACGATTGGCACGCGGTCGTAATACCATCCTGAGTCTGTCGCGGCGGTACGCCGCATCTGAATCCGGGAAAAGAACAACGGCGTTATCATCTAAAGATAATGCCGTTGTGTATCATTTTTCACTGATCCGCTTTTCGGCGATAATGAAAACCAACGCGGTTTCATTTCTATGGTTCCTTGGACTTCCATTAATTCTTTTTGCCGTAGTGGAAAAACAGTAAATGTCGAGAGGCCACACATCAGCATCGCAAATAAAGCTTTCATTTTCATATTTAATTTTTTTGCCATATTGCCACCTCCTATAGTATAAATAGAATCCTTTTGTACCTGTTATTATACCTCATATTTATTTTTCAATACATGGGATTGAAGTTGTTCTCCATCCGCTCTTTCAACAGATTCACCATTTCTTTCTTTATTATATCATGAAGAACCACGAAAAGGATAATCCTTGATAATTTCATGATACAACAGAAAAAGGACAGTTCCAGAAAACTTAATCATTTCTTAATCTAATTCCCAAATATTTAAGGAACCGTTAATGTAGATTAGGACCTGACGGCCAGGCAAAAAGCCGTTCATCGCAGGTCGTTCATCGAGTTAGGGGACTAACGGCCCCATCGCAGTTCGTAGGGGACGTCCTGAACAAGGCGTCCCGCTACGCGCTGAGGGTTTCCCGAAGCGTCGTTGTCAATGTGAGTCTGTCGCGGCGGAACGCCACATCTGAATCCGAAGAAAAAGCCGTGGTAGCTCGTGGTTCGTGGCTCGTAAAAACATACCATTAAAACCGGACAGGCTGTGGTCAAATCTCTCTAGCGGGCTCGCCACGTGCGAGCCCCTACGAATACGGCCACGGGCCGTATGTGTTTATGCGGCTACCTGCGTCTTTTCCATTTTTGTGCAAAAAAAGACCACCCATTTCTGAGTGGTCTTTTTGTAATCTTCCTGCAAAAGGAAGGATTAGAATACGAATACGAACTGAGCACGTGTTTCTTCGCCCGGATCAGCATTGCCGTCTTTAGCGCTGGTTGCGAAGGACTGCATGACCTGGAACTGAGCGTTCTTAGCGAAGGTGTAGTCAACGCCGACGCCCCAAGATTTAACGTTGTTCAAGAGGCTATCAGCTCTCCAGCCATAGGTGGAACCGATGAAGTTGCCATCTGCATCAGCAAAGCCATTGTCTGCATTGAGGTATTCAACCCAAGCATCCCAGGATTTCGGCGTAGCGAAGTTAGCAGCACCGTAGGTCAAGCGGCCAACCCAGACTTCCGGGTCGTTGTCTTTGCTATCTGTGCTATTGTATTTTTCGTAGTTGGCCAGGGCATTCCATTTACCGAAGTTGACGCTAGCATAGGCACCCCAGGAATCATCAAAACGGAAGGAATCTTTATCTGTACGAACAGAGCCACCGCCTACGGTGTAGTCGTTGTAGTAAACGCCTACTGCCGAACCAGCTGCACGGCCGCCGCCGAAGAAGCCGTCTAATTCGCCGTAACCAGTTTTGACACCATCATGAATAGTGTTACCGTCTTTGTCAAGTTCACCAGCCATGTCGCCTACTTTAAATTTACCATAACCAGCGGTGGCAGCGAATTTGTCGTTATGATACTGCAACTGAGCACCGTCGAAGGTATCGCCATAGAGGAAGCCATAGCCGTGGCCATTGCCCATGTCATATTCATAACGGCCTACGAGGAGGTCCCAGTTGTTGCCGCCGAAGTTGTAATCGACGTTAGCGAGATCCGTGTAGATGTCGTTATCTTCATCAGAAGCCTGCGCATTATCCGAGAAGAAATGGTCATCAGAGCTAACACCGTAAGTTACTTTCGTACGGTCGTTGACCTGAGCATTAGCGCGGACGCGGACACGGTAGGACCAGGAATCATCGTTCTTCGTAGCTGCATTGACCGGTTCGCCGGCTTTATCTTTGTCGCCTTCGCTCTGGTGGATATAACGGATACGAGCATCACCGGTGAGTTTTACGTTGCCGACGCGGTTTTCCAAAGCGCTTACGCGAACGCCGAGGTTGTTGAGTTCGTCAGCATATTCGTCAGCGAGTTTGTTGATGAGGGCGCGCTGTTCGACAGAAGCTTTGTCCATGTGAGCCATAGCTTTGGCGACCATTTCAGCAGCTTCGTAACGAGTGATGTTACGGTTGCCCTGGAAGTACTGGCCGTCAACGCCCTGGATGATGCCGGCGTCAGCCAATTCTACGACGGATTTGTAAGCCCAGCTGTCAGACGGTACGTCGACGAACGGGTTAGCTGCGAAAGCGCACGTTGCGCCAACAGCCATAGTTGCTGCGAGAGCTGCTAATACTTTTGTTTTCATGAGTATTACCCCTTTTCAAAAAATAAGTTCCTTCTAAAGTCTTACTCCGTTACAAGCGAGGAATAGAAACATATTTTCTGAGGGTTCATTGGCGAGTTGTCCTAGTTTCCTCTCTTTTACTACCTCAGACGGTCTGTTTCTCTGTTTCTTTGTACCTCTTTTTACTAGTATACCTGTACAGCACCATACTAGTTCTCTTCCACTATACTCTATTTTGCAAGTTTTGTCAAAATTATGTAAGTTTTTATCACGATAAAAAGTCCTGTAAAGGGCAGAAACAAGCCACGTTTTACGTATTATGCCAATTATGAATATATAAAAAAGACCACCCATTTCTGAGTGGTCTTTTGCAATCTTCCGGTAAAGGAAAGATTAGAATACGAATACGAACTGAGCACGTGTTTCTTCGCCCGGATCATTGCTACCTTCTTTTGCTTCAGATGCAAAGGACTGCATTACCTGGAACTGAGCATTCTTAGCGAAGGTGTAGTCAATGCCAGCACCCCAAGATTTAACGTTGTTTAAGAGGTTGCCATTTCTCCAGCTGAGGGTCGAACCAACAAAGTTGCCATCACCATCTGCAAAAGCATTGTCAGCATTGAGGTATTCTACCCAAGCATCCCAGGACTTCGGCGTAGCGAAGTTAGCCTTGTTATAGGTTAATTTGCCAATCCAAACTTCAGCATCGTCTTTTCCATCAATAGCATCTTTGTAGTTTTCATAGTTAGCGAAGGCATTCCATTTACCGAGGTTCAAGCTGCCATAAGCACCCCAAACATCAGTATTGTCTGCATCATCCTGAGGCATGATGTTATTGTAGTAAACACCAACAGCCGAACCAGCTACGCGACCGCCGCCGAAGAAGCCTTCCAATTCACCGTAAGCAGTCTTACTTGCCATGCCAGCTTTACCACCAATGATGCCTTCTTTAAATTTACCATAACCAGCGGTAGCAGCGAATTTATCGTTGCCGTATTTCAACTGAGCACCGTCGAAGGTATCGCCATAGAGGAAGCCATAAGCACGGCCACCGCCCATGTCGTATTCATAACGGCCAACCATCAAATCCCAGTTGTTGCCACCGAAGTTGTAGTCAACATAAGCGCGGTCTGTAAAAATATTGTTATTTTTGCTATTGCTAGCAGTCGTGTTATCAGCGAAGCTTACATTGTTAGTGCTAACGCCGTAGACAACTTTCGTGCGGTCGTTGACCTGGGCATTAGCACGAACGCGAATACGATAATCCCAAGAATTATCATTCTTAACTTCACCGTTGCCCTTGTCATCGCTGTCCTGGTGGATGTAACGAACACGAGCGTCACCGGTGAGTTTTACGTTACCAACGCGGTTTTCCAGAGCGCTTACGCGAACGCCGAGGTTGTTGAGTTCGTCAGCATATTCGTCAGCGAGTTTGTTGATGAGGGCGCGCTGTTCGACAGAAGCTTTGTCCATGTGAGCCATAGCTTTGGCGACCATTTCAGCAGCTTCGTAACGAGTGATGTTACGGTTGCCCTGGAAGTACTGGCCGTCAACGCCCTGGATGATGCCGGCGTCAGCCAATTCTACGACGGATTTGTAAGCCCAGCTGTCAGACGGTACGTCGACGAACGGGTTAGCTGCAAAAGCGCACGTTGCGCCAATAGCCATGGTTGCTGCGAGAGCTGCTACTACTTTGGATTTCATGAGAATTACCCCTTTTCCAATAAAAAATAAGTTTCGTAAAAAGCCTTACACCGTTACTAGCGAGCGCCGAAACGTATTTTTTCCAAGGGTTCATTGGCGAGTTGTCCTAGTTTCCTCTCTTTTACTGCCTTGAAAAAGGTACTGTTTTTTTGCTCTTTTCGCAGGTGTTGCCTGCGTCTGCACCACACCTGTTGCGATTATTATACAACTTTTTTCGGAGCTTGTCAAAATTTGATGCTTGCTGCCCTCTTTTATTATCGTAAAACCTGGCTCAACAAAGCCATTTCTCCTTCATTTTTTTAATCACCATTTTTAAAAACTTAAAGGGTGATTTTGCATAAAAATTTTATTTGTGTTTATTTATTCACAGTTCATTGTCTTTCATGGCAGTTTTATTTCAACTGTTATTGACTCTCATTCTTTTATTCTTCAGCCATTGCGACCACGACTGGCTTCCTCCCTGTCTCACTTGGTCTTGCACATACTGATAAAATAAGGACACCATTTCGTGTTTTTCATGATAATACGGTCCTTTCCAATCGCTCCGTTTAGGATGGGCCACGTCGTGCGGCGTGTAGTTACCGCCGATTTCATACTGACGGTAGACGATGTCCTTATAGGGCAGGCCGGGATTTTTGATCATGTCGTACATAACCATGTAAGCCGTCGTCCGGCCGGCTCCGGCTTCACAATGGAAATGGAGCCAGGCGTCATCCGGCAAGGTACGGACGAAAGCCAGGAAGACGTCGATTTCGCCCGGCGTTGGCCAGAGATGATCCGTATTAGCCAGGCGGACGTAGTGGATGCCCTTGCTTTCGGCCAGTTCCCGTTCCGTCTGAACGCGCCGGACCGCCATCGCCCGGGGATGAATGGGCAAATCGCCTTTCCCCTGGTCGTAGACGATGACGTCCTTTCCCAAAGCGGCCTGCAAGCGCTGCTGTTCATCAGCCAAGACGGCCGTCGGAGATTTGCCGATATTGCCCCAATCGTGACGGCCGTACCAGCTGACAGCCGTGCCGTTGAAGAAGCCATGCGATTCCTGCCGCAAGTCGACATCGTAAATAGGGCCTTTCGTCTTTTTCCGCAACGCCTGGACCAGGGCGTCGAACTGGCGGGCCGAAAACTGGCCGGACCCGGAAATACGCAAATCATCCAGGCCTTTCCGCGACGGAATATACGACGCATCGACTTCCGATGCATATTTATGTTCTACCGCATGAAAAGGCGATTGACACGTACGGAAATTGCGAGGCAGAGAGGCATCATTTTCCGCATCGACACGCCAGAAATGCCCTTCATAAGCGGCCGGCGCCAAAGCCGGCAAAGGCGTGCGTCCACCTTGAGAAAAAGCGATATTATCGCCATTTCCTTGACCTTGAACAACCATACCCATGGTCGAAAAAACAGCCAGGATGACTGCAATTTTTTTACATCTAATCATAATTTTTCCTTTCGATTGTAATAATTTGTTTTTATGCATTATACGTGTTTAGTAAAACGTGTGAGGGAATATATATAAAAGGGACCTGACCGCCCCGCAAGGCCGCCATTCGTAGGGGACGCCCAAAGGGCGTCCCGCGTGAATCCTGTGTACATCCCCAATGCCACTGCGCGGCGTTAAACTCAAATAGACGACATCACCTCAGGAAACCCTCGGCTTGTGGAAAGGGCCCCATCCGGGGCCGTCGTAGGGGCCGGCCAAAGGGCGGCCCGCTATGCGCTGAGGGTTTCCCGAAGCGTCATTGTCAATTTGAGTTTGTCGCGGCGGAACGCCGCATCTGAATCCGAGGGAATTTCAACAAAAACACCGCCAATGGTTTCTTGCCCCGTAGCGGTGTTTTGTAATTATTCCTAAATCAATTTATTTTGTTTAGCAAGTTCCTTGATGATGGAAAGTGATAATTTGCTGTACTTTGCTACTTTTTCTAAGGCCATCCCATCCTTCAACATTTCAAGAGCTAATTCCAATTTTCCTTCCCTTCTGCCTTCTTTTCTGCCTTCTTTTCTACCTTTCTCCCATCCTTCTTGTTTGCCTTTCATCAGGCCATCTTCGTAGATTCCTTCTCCTAAGTTGCACATGACTTCCAAATCCCCCTCTTCTTCTTGTGTCAAATCAATCCCAAAATCATTATGCAGGGTCGTAATCTTTTCACTGGCGTTCTTTGATGATTTGAACATCAAATCAAGCAGATTTATCAGCTGGTCTTTGACTTTGCTGTTTCCCAGATAGACAAAGATGATACCCATGAGGTCATAATTTTGACAAGGTTCTTTATAGCGGTGCAGCAAATGCTGTTCTTTCAGCTGATAGCGGTTGATAGCACTTTTTCCCTGTGGGGCTTCCATGCAAATCCAAATGGTATAGACCTTCTTTATTTTATCGTAGTCGCTATGGATGAATTCGGTCCCTTTTTGCGAAGAAATCAATCGGCTGGCATAATAGACAGCTCTTTTTAATAGAGGATAGGTATCTCCGGTCTTCTTTTTCGGGTTCAATCGTTTTTGTGCTTCTACATTAATAATCAGCGTAATGAGCTCATTCGTTTCGGGTGCCTTCGCCCGGAACAAGATATCAAAGACGATGGAACCTTCGGTTATGCTGTTATCTTCATTCTGTGCCCCTTTGATCTTCGGTGTATCCTGTCGCTCCAAGGCATGTCGGACCGCGTTCGTTTTATCCTTAGAAACCGGAACCGTACTGACTTCCGGCGTTCCTTCAATGTAGATATTGGCAATATCGTCGAGGCTGGCCGATTCAAATTCGGAACCGTCCGTTTCAAGATATAAGCCAGCACCATTTTCTGTGACAAAACGCCTTTCGCTGCTTGATCGTAGTCTAGCGCGCCTGCCAGCTGCTCCTTTACATCCTGCATCATCTCTTCATCCATCGGCCACACCTCCTTGAGTTTATTGTATCAGATTTCAATTTCTTTGTACAACCGGGAAATCGCTCATCGATAAAAGCTCACCATTATACTCGGACAGGCTGTGGTTAAATATCACAGCGGTCTGCCCAACTATAGCTGTCCGTTTTGGCGGCCGTCCTGCGCCTCCTATTAGTCGGCACCTGACGGGCCAAAAAGGCTTGGTACAGCCCCTACGCACAAGGCCGTTAGCCGTGTATTTGGGTTATATTCGGTAAACGGCCTTCCCACTCATCGCCTGTATGCGATATGTAGGGGCCGACCTGTCCAAGGCGGCCTGCCGTGACTTATGTGAACAGCCGGAATTTATGGCAAATGGCACACGGTCATAATATAATCATGAGTTTGACGCAGCTCGGCTGCATCGCAGGGGCCGTCCTGTGAAGGCGGCCCGCTACGCGCTGAGGGTTTCCCGAAGCGTCGTTGTTAGTTTGAGTCTGTCGCGGCGCAGCCGCATCTGAGTCCGAGGGAAAAGCAGTGGCTCGTAATCCGTAAAAAGCAAAAGAAAAAACCTCTCCTATTGGGAGAGGCTTTCTTTTAGGTCTGCGATTTCTTCGGCCAGGCGTTTTTCTTCTTCTTCGTTGCGTTCGATGGTGATGGTGAAGGCCATGCCTTCATCGGCGCCGTCTGGCAGGAGTTCGAGTGGAATCCGGAGCTGGTGTTCATCGTCGTTGAGGATGATGCAGGCTGTCTGTTCGGTAATGCGGTCGATACTTCCGATGAGTTCCTTTTTCATATCAGTGCTCCTTTGCGATGCTGTACGACGAGCCGTCGGTGGTGATGGTGATGGTACCGTTGCGGTCGGTGCGATAGACTTCGACGTTGTATTTCTGCAAGGTCTTCAAGGTCGGTTCATGCGGGAATTTGTACTGATTACCGGCAGCACAGGAGATGGTTGCCGCTTTCGGCGCGATGGCTTTGACGAAGGCGTCGGACGATGAGGTCTTGCTGCCGTGATGGCCGACTTTGAGGACGTCCGATTTGAGATCGGCCGGTTTGTAAGCCTTGAGGATCTGGTCTTCCGCTTCTTTCTGGGCATCGCCAGTAAACATCATGGAGAACTGACCATAGGTCATCTTGCAGACGATGGAATTATTGTTAGTCAGGCCGCTTTCGGAAACACCCTGGGTATTTTCTTTGGTAAAGGGTTTGGCCGGCGACAGGACTGTGAATTTGACGTCATCACCAAGGGTGAAGGTATCGCCTTTCTTCAAGACTTTATAGGCGATGTTCTTGGCTTTGATGTTCTTCAGATAATTGCGGTACATGGCCGTATTGGCGCTCTGGCCATTGTCGTAAATCTGTTTGATCTTGAAATCTTTGAACAATTCTGCCATGCCGCCCATGTGGTCACCGTGGGGATGGGTGATGACGACGATGTCCAGGTCTTTGACCTTGCGTTCTTTGAGCTGTTTTACCAAATCAGCCCGGCTGTCGACGTCACCCGTGTCGATGAGCATGTTCTTGCCTTTATACTGGATAAGCGTCGCATCGGCCTGGCCGACGTTAAGGACGGACACGCGCAAATCTTTGTCAGAAGCCGTCAAAGACTGAACGGCTTTGGCTCCGCCAGACGAGCTGGACGAAGCGCTGTTGCCACAGCCGGCCAGGATGAGCATGAGGCTCATGACCAGGGCCAGAGCGGCTGTAAAGAAGCTTCTTTTTTTCACGTTATTTTCCTCCAATCAAGGGCTGCTGCAAAATGGGCAGGGCCAAATCTTCTTCTAAGGATGCCAGGACCTGCGGCAGGGCATCGGCTGTTTCCATGGGGGTAAAACCATAAGGGCCGCGGTCCTTGCGGCAGGCATCGCCAGCAGCCCCGTGGAGATAGACACCGGCGCAGGCAGCACTGCACAAGTCGCTCATGCCCTGATGAGCTATCATGGCGGCAATCATGCCGGTCAGGACGTCTCCCATGCCGCCGCAGGCCATGCCGGCATTGCCTGTGGAATTGACGTAGACATTGCCCGTCTTGGCTGAAACGATGAGCGTCGGCGCCCCTTTGAGGACGAGGTTGACCTTCCATTCCGAAGCAAACTGCCGGGCTGCCGCGATGGGGTCCGCTTTGATTTCTGCCATAGACAGACCGCTGATACGCGAAAATTCAGCCAAGTGCGGTGTCATGATGATGCGGCTGCCGCGGGAAGCGATGAGGGCCTTTTCGCCGGCCAGCAGGTTGAGGGCATCGGCATCGAGGACGACCGGGCAGGTCACGGCGGCCAGGACTTTCAGGAGAAATTCTTTCGTCTCTGCATCACGGCCCAGGCCGGGACCCATGGCCAGGACGGACCAATTCTTGCTTTCGGCAATGATTTCATCGGCATCAGCGGCAGTAAAATGGTCGCCCGTACCGACGCCGCGGACCATGATTTCCGGCTGGACGCCGATGCAGTACGGTGCCGTCGCGCCCGGTACGCGGAGAAAGACCTTGCCTGCCCCGCTGCGGACGGCTCCATGAGCGGCCATGAGGGCGGCGCCGGCCATCTGGCTGCTGCCGGTGACGATGGCAATGGTACCGTGCGTCCCTTTATGGCTGTCCGGGCTGCGGGGTACGACGATTTCGGCGATATCCGATTCCTGCAACAAGTAAGCCGGATCTTCTTCGAGCTGCATGAGCAGCGGGCCGGGCATACCGATGGGATCGACTTCGATGTGACCAGCACAGGCCCGGCCGGGATAAAGGACCAGGCCCCGCTTGAGGGCGCCAAAGGTGACGGTCATATCGGCAAAGAGCGGCCCGTCTTCATCGTCATCGCCATTGCTGACAGCGCCCGTATCGGAGTTGACGCCAGTCGGCATATCGACGGCAATGACCGTGACGGCACCGGCGGCGGCAGCAGCATTGACTTCGGCAACGATGGAAGCAAGGGGCTGACGCAGGCTGCCGTGGAAGCCCGTCCCCAACATGGCGTCGATGACGACGGACGAGGCCAGGAGCCGTTTTTGCAGGAGCTGCCAGTCGGCATCGGATTGCGGTGCCGGCAAGAGCAGGCACGTTTCCTCATCAGCCAGCTGCTGCAAGGTGTGCAAGTGCTGACGCGCTTCATCGCTATAATCTTCTTCCTTGCCGAGGACATAGACATAAACCCTGGCACCGGCAGCTAAAATATGGCGGGCAATGACGAAACCGTCGCCGCCGTTGTTGCCTTTTCCGCAAAAGAGGACGACGTCCTTGCCGTCCCAGCCGTCAAGCCAGGCACCGGCCCGTTCGGCCACGGCGTGGCCGGCATTTTCCATGAGGACAGCCGGAGCCATGGCATATACGCCATGCATGGCGATTCGGTCCATATTCCGCATCTGAGCGGCAGTAGTAATTTTTTGCATAACATATTTCTCCTTTTTGTAAAGGGGCCTGATGGCCCCGCAGATTGCATACCGCCAGTCGCAGTCCGCCTTGGAATCAGATGCCGCTGCGCGGCGTCAAACTCAAAGTGACAATATCGCCTCGGGATACCCTCGGCTCGTGGAAAAGGCCGTGGCTCGTGGTTTGTAGCTCGTGGTTCGTAAAAGCTCACTATTAGACCCGAATGGGTAGTTGTCGAATTTCTCTAGCGGGCTTCCCACGTGGAAGCTCCTATATTCCTCGCTACGTGGAAGCCCCTGCGCAGCCCCGGTTTAGACCATTTATTACGAGCCGAAGGCGTCACGAGGTGATGTATTCATTCTGAGTCCGAGCGAATTACCACCTGCGTTTTGCGACATGCGGCCTTCGCTTATTTTCATCGCCTGTATGCGATACCGTAGGGGACGCCTGAAAGGCGTCCGCCGTGAATCCCGGGTACAGCCGGAATTTATGACGATTGGCACGCGGTCGTAACACCATCCTGAGTCTGTCGCGGCAGAACGCCGCATCTGAATCCAAGGGAACAACGGCCCCTTCTACCCCAACACAGTGAAAGCGATGGCGTAATCGCCGTCGTGGGCGATGGACAGGGACGGAGGCTGTTCGGTCTTCAGTGGGACAGCCTGGGCGTAGTAGCCGTGGAACTGGTAATATGGGGCGCCCAGTGAATCATGACAGACTTCAACGTCCGTCCATTTCCCCTGGCGGAAACCCGTGCCCAAGGCTTTGAACAAGGCTTCTTTAGCGGCAAAGATGCCGGCCAGTGATTCAGCCCGCCACGTGCCATCGGGCCGCTGGCAATAGGATAATTCCTGGGCCGTGAAAAAGTGTCCTAGTGAACGGCCGTGACGCGATGCCATATCCGCAATACGGCTGATTTGTACGATATCGGTTCCACAATGCATCGGTTTCCTTCCTTTCGGGGAGAGATGGGGTCTAATTGGCCCCCGTTTTCGTTCATCGTAGGTCGTTCGTCTTTCATCGAGCTTTTGGGGCCTGACGGCCCCGCAGATTGCATACCGCCAGTCGCAGGCCGCCTTGGAATCAGATGCCGCTGCGCGGCGTCAAACTCAAAGTGACGATATCGCCTCGGGATACCCTCGGCTCGTGGAAAAGGCCGTGGTTCGTTGTTCGTGGCTCGTAAAAGCTCACTATTAGACCCAAATGGACTGTGGTTAAATTTCACAGCGGGACGCCTTTTAGGCGTCCCCTACGCACAAGGCCAAGGGCCGTGTATTTTTTTTGCGGTCCACAGGACCGCGGCGGCCTGCGTTTATTTCATGAGTCTGTCGCGGCAGAACGCCGCATCTGAGTCCGAACGAACAGCGGCATTATCTGACAGGAAATCAACCTCTCAGTCAGCTTTGCTGACAGCTCCCCTATCAGGGGAGCCATTGCGGACGGCCATCTGCGGCCTACGATTTCCCTCTTTTACCGCAAAAAGGAGGCTGCCGCATTGGCGGCAACCCCCTCTGTATTTCACTACCACTTCTGCATTCGGATACAAACGCCCAGTCCTTCCAGGATAACCCGGAAGGTCATAAAGGACACGGTCATATCGTCATGAAGGCCGCAGGCTACTTTATAGGAAATGGTGACGGTCTGGTTCTGGTAATCGTAACGGAAGCCGTGCAGGTTCGTTTCAAAGGTGTACTTCGGAGCCGGGATGGCAAACTGCGGCGGCTTTTCGACTTCCAGGCCGTGGGTCAGGCGTTCGAGGATGACCCGTTTGGGCAGTTCAGACTGCAGCATCTCTTCTGTAAAGCTATCCAATACAGACATGTATCCCCCTTAGTCTTCGTCGAAGAAGTGCGCGTGGATAGCTTTGACGGCTTTATCGATGACGTCTTCAGAAATGAGGCAGGTAATGCTGATTTCCGAAGTGGAAATGATTTCGATATTGATGCCGTTGTCACCGAGGACGCCGAACATGCCGGCAGCGATGCCCGGATGGCCGGCCATGCCAGCACCGACGACGGAAACTTTTGCCATTTTGTCATCGATGAGGACGTCTTCGACAGGCATTTCCTTACGCAGGTTAGCCAGGACAGCCTTAGCCTGTTCGAGGTCCGTGCGGGCGATGGTAAAGGTGATATCCGTAACGCCTTCGTTGGCAATGCGGACACTTTGGACGATCATGTCGACATCGACGTGTTTTTCTGCCAATTCAGCGAAAACGCGATAAGCAAAGCCCGGTTTATTGGGAATCCCTAAAACGGTGATTTTTGCAACATTTTTATCCGAAGCGACGCCGCGGATGAGATACTGTTTGACTTCCATAGAGCAATCCTCCTGTATCATAGTTCCTTCATCTTCAGAAAAAGTCGAGCGTACGTGAATGGGGACGCCAAAGCGGCTGCCCATTTCTACGGCACGGGGCTGCATGACACCGGCGCCGAGTTTCGCCATTTCCAGCATTTCGCCGTACGTAATCTGGTCGATTTTCTTCGCATTGGGAACGACACGAGGATCGGACGTGTACACGCCGTCAACGTCGGTATAGATTTCACAAACATCAGCATGGATGGCACCTGCAATGGCAACGGCTGTCGTATCGGAACCGCCGCGGCCGAGCGTCGTAATATCACCATGCCCCGTAATCCCTTGGAAACCGGCAACGACGACGATATTGCCCTGATCCAGTGCTTTCATGATGCGTCCCGGTTTCAATGCCAGGATGCGGCCTTTATTAAAAGCATCGCTGGTCTTGATGCCGGCCTGAGCACCGGTAAAGGAAATCGCCTTCTGGCCGGCTTCCTGGAAAGCCATAGCCATAAGGGCGATAGAGACCTGTTCGCCCGTCGTCAGGAGCATGTCCATTTCACGGCCATAAGTCTTAGAGGTAATCTGCTTTGCTAATGCCACTAAATCGTCCGTTGTATCCCCCATTGCCGAAACAACGATGACGATTTTGTCTTCCGGCTGTTTGCCTTTCAAGACTCGTTGTACAATAGCCCGCATTTTGTCCGGTGTCGCAACGGAGCTGCCGCCGAACTTCTTAACGATTAATGCCAACTTAAATCCCTCGCTTTTGTTTGTTTAAGTATTCATTATCATGGTAATTCATTATTATGGTCTATTACCATCTGAAACCACTTATTGAAATAATATCATGGACAAGGGGAAATGTAAAGGCGCTGTCGCATAAAGACAGCGCCTTTTGAGTGCTAAGTTTGTAGTTTGTAGTGAAGTTTTTTAAATTTAAAGTCATCTTCCACTATAAACTCCGTACTATAAACTATAAAGAGAAAGGGGTCTCGCATGATGGCAGGAACCTTCGCACGACAACCCCTTTACATTTACAAGGTGATGAGTAATCAGTAAGCCGAGTTTTGTTCTGCTTGCGCAGCAGCAATCATCTATCTAGACATACCGTTGCCGGCATGTTCAAGCGACACAACCCGGAAGATCAGCGGGCCGCTTCATCCCTCCCCTATTCGGTCTTGCTCCAGATGGGGTTTACCTAGCCGATGCATTACTGCACCGCTGGTGCGCTCTTACCGCACCGTTCCACCCTTACCACTTGCGTGGCGGTACACATTTCTGTGGCACTATCCCTAAAGTCACCTTCGCCGGCCGTTAGCCGGCATCTTGCCCTACGGAGCTCGGACTTTCCTCTAATGCAAAAGCACTAGCGATTGCTTTTCATACTCATCATTCGTATAGGATAGCATATTTAGGGATGAGAGTCAAGGGCCTGACGGCCCGCAGACCGCTCGCCTCGAACTCAGCTGCCGCTACGCGGCGACAAACTCAAATTGACGACATCGCCGCGGGAACCCCTCGGCTCGTGAAAAATAGTGGCTCGTGGTTCGTGGCTCGTAAAAACCTACCATCATACAAGAATAGGTGTGGCCAAATCTCATAACGGGCTGCCCAGCCACGGCTGTCCGTTTTGGCAGCCGTCTTGCGCCTTCCGCTGGTCGGCACCTGACGGGCCAAAAAGGCCGCGTGAATCTTGAGCACAGCCGGAATTTATGACAGGTAACACACGGTCGTAATACAATCATGAGTCTGTCGCGGCGGAACGCCGCATCTGAGTCCGAGCGGACGGCGATACTATTTGACAGGAAATCAACCGCTCAGTCAGCTTTGCTGACAGCTCCCCTATTAGGGGAGCCATTGCGGAGGCGGCCTGCCATCTGCGCTATATTCGCTTTATAGCTAACGCCCCAATGTCTGGCGGATTTTTTCTACGGCGCCTTTGATATCCTTCTGGCCTACGATAGCGGAAATCATGGCGAAGGAGCGGAAGCCTTCGTCGTAGAGGCTGCGGATGTTTTCCAGGCTGACGCCGCCGATGGTGACGACGGGCAGTTCATAGTGCAGTGCATAGGCTTTGGCTTCCGGCGTGACGACTTCGTCGGCGTCTTTTTTGGACTGCGTCGGGAACATAGGGCCGAAGCCGACGTAATCGGCGCCGTCAGCCAGGGCCTGTTTCATTTCGTCGATGGTATTGGTCGATACGCCGATGAAGACGTCCGGGCCGGCGAGTTGGCGGACAATCTGAGCCGGGGCATCGTTCTGTCCGACATGGATGCCATCGGCACCGCAGGCAATGGCCAGGTCCGTCGAATCGTTCATGATGAAAGTCACGTTGTGATCGTGGCAGAGCTGGGCAATGGCCTTGGCTTCTTCGTACTTGGCGCGCCATTTCTTATGTTTTTCCCGGTACTGGATAATGGTGACGCCGGCAGCGATCAGTTTTTTGGCGACGTCCATATTGCTCCGGCCCAGGCAAAGCTCTTCATTGCCCATGATGGCATATACCGGATCTTCTAATAAATGTTTTATATGTTTTTCTTTAGTCATGATAGATTTTCCTTTCTATGGGAGTGTGGGGCCTGATGGCCGTGAAAAAGGCTGTGGCTCGTGGTTCGTGGCTCGTAAAATCCCGCCATTGGATAAGAATGGGCTGTGTTTAAACTTCACAGCGGCACTATCTGCCAGGAAATCAACCTCTCAGTCAGCTTCGCTGACAGCTCCCCTATCAGGGGAGCCATTGCGGACGGCGCGCCGCAAGGCGCCTTACATATACTGCAGCATGTCTTTACTGGTCGGGTCGGTTTCGCAGGTGATGTTCCACTGTTTTTTAGCTGCGGCTTCTTCCAGGCGCTGGCAGAGGTCGGCTACGACGGGAAATTCGGTGCCGAAGTGGCCGCCGTCAGCGACGACGATGCCTTGGCGGATGGCTTCCTGGGCGTCATGGTATTTGACGTCGCCTGTAAGGTAGAGCTGGGCGCCGGCCTCTTTGGCCAGTTTAATGAAGCCGGCTCCACCGCCTCCGAGGAGAGCGACGCGGTGAACGGTGACGTCAGGGTCGCCGGCATAGGATAAGGCATCGCGATGGAGGAGGGTCTTGATTTTCTTCAAGACGTCCCTTGCCGGTTCCGGCGTCGGCCAGGTCCCGACGCGGCCCATCATGAAGGGATGGCCGGCATTTTTCAAGGGATAGATGTCGTATGCCGGTTCTTCATAGGGATGAGCTGCCACCATGGCCTGTACGGTCTGATGGAGTTTGCTTTCGGGAACGATAGTTTCAATCCGTTCTTCTGCCGCCCTTTCGACTTTGCCGATTTCACCGATAAAGGGATGCGTCCCTTCATGGGCTTTGAAACGACCTTCGCCTTTGGCCGTGAAAGAGCAATCACTGTAGTTGCCGATATAACCGGCACCGGCGTCAGCCAAGGCCTGGCGGACAGCATCGCCGTGGCTTTCGGGGACGTAGACAGCGATCTTATAGAGCTTATCTTCGGAAACGGGAACGAGGCCTTGCAAATCAGTCAAGCCCAGGAGACGGGCCAGGACGTCGTTGACGCCGCCGTCAGCGCTGTCCAGGTTGGTATGGGCGCTATAGACGGAAATATGATGGGCCAGGAGCTTCTGATACAGGCGACCGCTGTACGTATCGGTACGCAGGGACTTCAAGCCGTCAAAGATGACGGGATGATGGCTGACGATCATCTGGATACCGTGTTCGATGGCATAGTCGACGGTTCCCATCATGACGTCCAGCGTGACCATGAGCTTATCGACCTTTTCATCAGGACTGCCGATGAGCAGGCCCGGGTTATCCCACGATTCTTTGAGCGATAAGGGCGCCCATCCTTTCAAGACGTTAACGATTTCACCTACGGTAGTTGACATTTCAATTCCCTCCAGAAGCGTAATTCGCTTTCTATTTTTTCAATTCGTTCGTGCACATCTTTGCGGCTCTTTCTCAGGCCTTCCAGGATATGCCCTTTTGTCTCCATGAGAATATCAATCTTACGGCCCAGCAAGGGGTCGCGGCGCTGCCAGTTCACGGGGCCGATATCGTAGAGCCAGTCTGGCAAGGCGTCGGCCTGGCCCGGTACAGCCCGCATCATTTCATAGAAGCGGCCGTCGTCGATAACCAGCCGTTCGTCTTCGATGTGCCAGCCGTGCTGGTAAAGATAGCGGCGCAAAATGCCGGCCTCGCTTTGGGGCTGGAGGACGACAAAGTGCAGAGATTGCCAGACCTCATACGAGTTTTGCAGGATTTTGACCATCAGCGGGCCGCCCATGCCACAGATGACGGCGCCATCGACTTCCCCTGCCTGGATGCAGGTCAGGCCATCGCCAAGGCGGCAGTCGATACGGTCGGTCAAACCGGCACCGCGGACATGAGCTACAGCCGCGGCCAGCGGACCGGGAACGATATCGGCAGCAATAGCCGATGGGCAGTGTCCGCTTTGACAAACGGAGACGGGGATATACGCGTGGTCGGTCCCGATATCGGCAATGACGGCTCCCTGCGGAATGAGAGACACAGCCGCATCCAGGCGGTCCGTTAATTTCATGACATACACTTCCTTTATGACAGAATCTAATTGCACCCCCTATTATAACAGACGGGACGAGAATTAAAAGGGGCTGTCGCATGTGCGACAGCCCCTTTTTGTATGCAAGGAATTAAGCGGGCCGCCCTTTGGGACGCCCCTACGAAGCACGAGCCACGAGCCACTAACTACTAGCCACTATCCCCACTCACTTCGTCAGGGCGATGATGGTGGCTACGGCGGCTACGCCGATGGCGATGTTGGCCTTACGGTTGGCTTTATCGACTTTTTTCTGGGATTCTGATTTGTGGTCCTTTTCCCATTGTTTCCGGTCTTTTTCCCAACGTTTCCGGTTCTTTTCCCAATCGCCGTCGTGATGGCGGTAGTCGCGGTCATCGCGCTGTTCCCAGCGGTGGGAATGGCTATGCGGTTCGGCAGCCTGTGCCGTCAGGGCGGCGCCGCTGAAGGTCATGAAGGTGACGACCAGAACCAGCATCATGCGTACTATATAGTTGAATTTCTTCATCGTTATCACTCTCCCTTTCAAGGTTAACTATAGTATACGCACGGGCTGTTACAATTCAGTCACAAGGCCTTTCCAGGAGCCTTACAAATCCGATGCTTTTTGGTAAATGACCCAGACGCCCTTCTGAGCGCGCCACTGCCATGTCCCTGAGACGTCCTGCAGGAAACGGGCTTCATCGCGGTCGCGGACGACAGCTAGGACTTTGCCCTGGTCCAGCAGGTCTTCGATGGCCATAAAGGGCATGACGTTCTTGGCGTTCCAGCTGATGCCGCCGGGCAGCATCCTGGCGATGTTGTCCCGTTCCGCCAGGCGGTACGCCGTATGGCCGGAATAGTATGTCAAGGATACGGGATAGCGGCCACCATAGGTGACGACCGTCGTTTCGTCATCGGCCAGGCTGCTGACGACCTGGGCGGCGCCATACGCCGAGGCCTGTCGGCACTGGGGAACGATGACGGTAAAGGTCACAGCCACATAGATGGCGATGACGATGCCGGCCAGGTTGAGGACCAGTCGGTCATATTTCTTCAGATACGACGCAAAACCGATGGCCAGGGGAATCATATAGGGAAAGGTATAGGTCATGTACTTCGTCGCCATGAGCTGATAAGTCACGAAAATCACAGCCGCCCAGACGATGAGGAACTGGGTCTTCATGGAAAAGGCAGGCAGGGGCAGCCTTTTTTCCCGCCAGGCCGCTGCGATTTTCCGGATCAGGCCATAGTCGCGCCAAGCCAGGGGCAGCGTGAAGACCCAGGGCACGAAGCCTGCCAGGAAGACGGCACTGTAATAATACCAGACATTATATTGGGGATGTTCCGAGACGGTAGCCCGCAGGATATTATGGACGCCGATGAACTGACTGATGAAATCACTGCCGTGGAGGGCGTACATCGGTCCGTACCAGACCATGGTCGTCGCCAGGAACAGGGTCAGGCCGGAAACGAGCTTGATGTGCAGCAGGGCCTTGAAATCCCGGCGCCATAAGAGGAACAGCAGGATGATGAGCCCCGGCTGGAAAAGGCCGATAGGTCCTTTGGTCAGGACAGCCAGGCTGGCAAAGAAATAGGCCAGGTAGTACCAGCGTGGCTTCCCTTCGCTGTAGGCAAAAAAAGCCATGAGGCAGGCCGAATAAAAGACGAAGAGCGTCATATCGGTAATGATGGCCTTGGACAAGTAAAAATATTCCACTGTCGTCAGTAAGATGAGGCCCGTCAGGAAGGCCGTCTTCTTATCGTACAGGCGGGCCGTGAAGCCATAGGCCAGGAGGATACCCACTATGCCGAACAGAGCCGGGAAAAAGCGGGCGGCAAAGTCACTGACACCGAAGAGTTTAAAAGCAGCAATGAGTTCCCAATAAAAGAAAACAGGCTTGTCATACCAATAATTGCCGAAGATGCGCGGCGAGAAACAGTCACCAGAGGCCAGCATTTCCCTGGCTGTCAGTACGTAATTCGATTCGACAGGGTCCGTGACGACCAGCAGGTGGTTAGCAGCCAAGCAGAGGACGGCCGCCAGGACCAGGAGGATGACGGCTGGCGACGCCATGATTTTCTGCCAGAGGCGCTGCCAGATTGGCAGTACCAGCTTTTCCGGTTTCACATGGGATTCATACATCATCAACTCCCCTTCCCTAGTAGTTGATGATTTCAGTATAGGAAGAGGAGTTAAATAAAGTATAAACAGAGCGATAACAAAACGAGAAGGTACTGTAAAAAGTCCGTCAGGCCTTAACCGCGGAAGCGATAGCCGGCGCCCCAGACCGTCTCGATATAGCGGGGCTTAGCCGTATTTTCTTCAATCTTTTCGCGGACGCGGTTGACGTGGACCGATACGGTCGCCGTTTCGCCCAGGGCTTCACCGCCCCAGACGCGGTCGAAAAGGGTTTCCTTGCTAAAGACGATGCCCGGATTCTTGGCGAAGAACAAGAGGAGCTCAAATTCTTTATTGGGCAGGGCCACTTCCTTCCCCTTGACGAAGACGCGATGGCCGCTTTCGTCGATTTCCAAATCCCCATAGCGCAGGACGTCGCGATGGGTTTCACGGGATGTGAGCTGTTCGTACCGGGCCAGGTGGCCTTTGACGCGGGCGACGAGTTCATTGGGACTGAAAGGCTTGACGATATAGTCATCGGCACCGAGGCCGAGGCCGCGTATCTTGTCGATATCTTCTTGGCGGGCCGAGACCATGAGGATGGGAATGTCTTTCTTTTCCCGTATAGTCCGGCAAAGCTGGAAGCCATCGCGGCCAGGCAGCATGATGTCCAGCAGGATGAGGTCATAAGCCTCATTCAGGGCTTTCTTTTCACCGGCAGCTCCGTCGGTTTCAATAGCGACGGCAAAGCCATTGGCTTCCAGGTAATTCCGTTCCAGTTCCGCAATGCCCAGGTCGTCTTCAATAATCAAGATGCGTTTCATTTATAGATTCCCCTTTCGGTAAGGTAATGCAAATAGTCAAGCCTTTGGGCACCGTCGCCTGGGCCCAGATCTGCCCTTTCATGGCCTGGACGATCTGCTGGACGACGGCCAGTCCCAGGCCGCTTCCCTTGGCGACATTGGTCCGGGCCTTGTCGGTGCGGTAGAAGCTTTCAAAGAGCTTCGGCAATTCGCTGTCGTCAACGCCGCAGCCGTCATCGGCAAAGGAAAGGAGATAGCTCCCTTCCCCGCTATCGTTCAAGGTAAGGGTCAAGTGACCGACGGCCTGGTCCTTGTATTTCAAGCTGTTGCCAATGATATTCTCGAGGACCCGCTGGAACTGCTGGCGGTCCATGGCAATGAAGGCCTGATCCAGCGGCGACTGGAAGGTTATGTCCAGCCCCTGTTCGTGGAAATGACCGGCCTGCTCACTGATATAGTCCTTTATATAGGCGCAGACGTCGACCCTTTCCCAGTGAAAGGGGACCTGCCCCAGGTCGAGCTTGGAAAAGAGGAACAGTGTCCGGACCAGGCTGGCCATGTGATGCGACGTATCGACGATCATATCCAAGTAATGGGCTTCTTTTTCCGGCGTGTTGGCAATGCCGTCGCGGATGCCGCTGGCATAGCCTTCGATTTTCGTCAGCGGCGTCGACAAATCGTGGGAGATGCCGGCCAGGAGCTCTTTGCGGTTCTGATCGTACTTATCCCGCGTATCCCGGGCCGCCCGCAGCTGGAGGCGCATCTTTTCGAAAGCCTGGCAGGTATCGCCGATTTCATCATGAGATAGAATCGGGACAGGATGGTCAAAATCGCCCTGGCTGATGGCATCGGCCATATTGCGCAGCTTTTCGACAGGCCCGACGATCTGCAGGGCCATCCAGCGCGACAAAGCCAAGCCGATGATGAGGGTCAGCAAGACCGTCAGGAGGGCCATGACAGCAAAAGCAACCTTAAAGACAGTTTTAGAAGACAAGTCGATATATCCGCCATCGGGATAGAGCGGTATCGCTCCGGCAACAGCCAGATGAATCCCCGAAGACGGTGAAATATAATAAAAGCGCAAGCCGCTGCTCGTCCAATTCAAAGCGGCATGGCCCTGTTGATAGACCAACATGACCCGATACCGCAGATAATCCCGGTCGATGTCAGGCGTATCATACAGGTCTTCCGTATCACTCCAGATAGAGACATCGAGGCCCTGGTCTTCCAAGTGGTCTGCCACCAGGAGAAGCGGATCCATGTCGCCGTCATATTGGTCAGCCCGGACGCGGAGGCGGCTCAATTCGAACTGGATGGACAGATTCTGCCCGCTCTCCGGCCAGATAAAGGAAATGATATTGGCCCGATTGATGTTGCCGAACTGCAAGACCAGAAAGATGGCGATGCTGACGACGACCGTAAACAGTACGGGAATGTAAATCATGATGAAGTTGGAAAAAAGGAGGCGCTTGCGCAGCGGCCAGTCCCGGAGTTGCATGGTCCTCACCTGGTTTCTCTGAATTTGCTTCTCGTATATACACTAAGGGTACCCAAAAATAGAACAAAAAGCAAATTTTTCGGCGAATCTTTTTGCCCTCTTAAAAAAAGTCTGTTATAATAAGACACAAATCGAGTATAGTTTTAAGGACTAGGATTAATTAAGGAGTGTTTATGAAATGACTCAGATCACGAAGGAAACAAAAGAAGAAATACGCAGCCGTTTCCCGCAGTTCGCCGAAGCGACGCGGGCTTTTTATGCCAAGGAATTGCCGCCAGCCAAATATAAGGGCACGTCGGGCAAGTTCGGCAGCTATGGCGAACGGGGGGCCCATAGCAACATGCTGCGCCTGCGTTTTTCTGGCGGTGCCATCGAACCGGCACACATCGCCTTTTTGAAGGATGTCCTCGACCGCTATGACATCGACCTCATCCACTTCACGACGGGTGAAGCCCTACAGCTCCACCACCTGAACGAAAAAGAAGTCCTCGACCTCTATCAGGAATGTTTCGACCACGGCATTTACTGCGTCGGCGCCGGCAGCGACAATCCGCGTAACATCACGGCCAGTCCGCTCCACGGCGTCGCTCCGGGCGAATACTTCGACATGACGCCGTACATCAAGGCAGCAGCTAATTTCGTCATCAACTGTATTCCCAAGTTCAACTTGCCGCGAAAATATAAGATCAGTTTCTCCAGCGGTCTCGACAACGAAGGCCACGCTACCTTCAAGGACCTGGGCTTCGTGGCCCGTCCGGACCACACCTTCGACGTCTATGCCGGCGGCGGTTTCGGCCTCAACGGCTCGCGCTTCGGCATCCTCATCGACGAAGGCGTCGATCCGTTGGATATTTCCTACTACATCCTGGGCTATGGCCGGGACGTCTACATGAAATACGGCGACTATGAACACCGCGGCCAGAACCGTTCCCGCTTCATCCTCAATAAGCTCGGCGACGATGCGTTCCGTCAGGCCGTCCGCGATGCCGTAGCGAAAGCCAAGGCCGAAGGCGATTACCGCCTGACCATTGAAGAAGAAACGCCCCTGGCCAAGAGCGGTGCCGACGACAGCATCCTCGAAAATGGCCGCATTGGCAAACAGAAACAGGAAGGCCTTTATTACGTCGAATACAAGCCTTTGGGCGGCACGCCGGAAGTAGCTGTCTTCCATGAACTGCTGAAGGCGCTCCAGACCATGGAAGGCGCTGAAATCCGCCTCAACGCCGACGAAACGGCTTATATCATCAACCTCACAGCCGACGAAGCCCGCAAAGTCGCAGCCCTTACGGCCGACGACACGGCGACGACAACTTTTGAACATTCCGTCAGCTGCATCGGCGCGACGGTCTGCCAGCAGGGCCTGCGCGATTCCCACGGCACCTTCGTCAAACTGGCCAAGATGTTCAAAGACCGCGGCATCGACAGCCACTTCCTGCCGAAATGCCATTTCTCGGGCTGTCCGTCGAACTGCACGGTCCAGCAGCTGGCTCCCCTGGGCCTGCGCGGTGCCAGCAAGAAAGTCGGCGACAAAATGGAACCGGCCTTCAACATCTACGCCGGCGGCAACTACGCCATCGGCAAAGGCGTCATGGGCGAACAGATTGGCGTCATCACCATCGAACACCTGCCGGACTTCTTCCTGGCCCTCAACCAGGCACTCCTCGATGCCAACCAGTCCTACGACGAATGGTATCCGCAGCATAAAGAAAAACTCATAGAATTAGTCAATCAGTTTGAATAGAAAAAAAGGGCTTGTCGCACGACGACAAGCCCTTTTTGAGTATTAAGTTTGCAATTTGTAGTTTTTAGTGAAGGTTTTTAAATTGTTAGTGGCTAGGGGTTAGTAGAACCTTTATGCTTCCACTCTTCTCTCAACGGCCTTTGGCTTTCATGGTGTTCATGACCCAGAAGTAGGAGCCGCCTGTGAACAGGCAGGCCATGACCCAGCAGATGGGACTGGCACAGCAGATGCCGAAGTAGCCCCACATGGCGGCCAGGACCAGGGCCGAAACGCTGCGGCCGCCCAGTTCCAGGATGCTGCTGATGAGGGGTACGCTGGAAATACCCATGCCCTGCAAGGCGTTGCGGTAGACGAAAATCTGGCCCAGGAAGATATAAAAAGGAACGGACATCTTCAGATAGAGGAAGGCCTGTTCCATGAGGATTTCGTCATGGTCCGTCGTGAAGACGCTGATGAGTTCCCGGCCATAGCTGTACATGGCAACGGCTGCGACCAGGCAGAACGCCAGGGACACGAGGGAGCACTGGCGGACGCCCTGGCGGATGCGGCCGTACTGGCTGGCGCCGTAGTTCTGGGCCGAATAGACGGCCATGGCGATGCCGAAGGAAATCATGGGCTGCAAGGCCAGCTGTTCGATTTTCGTCGCCGATACGAAGCCGGCAATGGTTTCGGGTCCAAAAGTATTGCAGACCGACTGGAGGACCAGGATGCCCATGGAGATGATGAGGAACTGGACGGCCATGGGCAGGCCCAGGCGCAGGTGCTGCCAGGCAAAGGGCCAGTCGAAGGCCCAGTCGGCCCGGGTCAGGCGCAGCATGGGAAAACGGCGGCGCATGAAACACAGGCAGAGTATGGCCGAAACGGCCTGAGCGATGACCAGGGCGATGGCCGAACCGGGGACGCCCCAGCCAAAGACGACGATGAACAGCAAGGCCAGGGCGATGTTCAAGAGGGACGACACGATGAGGAAATAGAGTGGAGTCCGGCTGTCGCCGAGGGCCCGGCAGATACAGGACAGGAGATTATAACTCATCATGGCCACCAGGCCGAGGACGACGATGAGCATATAATGATAGGCATCGTCGTATAAAACATCAGATATGTTCATAAGCCGCATGATGAGCGGCATGGCCAGGCTGACGCCAAGGGTCAGCAGAAGCGTCAAAGCCAGGGCCAGCATGGCTGACGTCGTCACAGACCGGCGCACGCCGTCCATATCTTCAGCGCCGAAACGCTGGCCTGTGATGACGGAAAAACCGGACGACAAGCCGATGGTCAGACCAAAGACGGCCATGAAGACCGGCGCGACGGCACCAACAGCAGCCAGGGCATTGACACCGATGGTCCGGCCGACGATGATGATGTCGGCGATATTATAGAATTGCTGGAAAACGTTTCCTATCAAAAGGGGCACGGTAAAAGCTAGGATGAGGCGGATGGGATTGCCCGAAGTCATACTGCGAACCATAGAATCGTCCTTTCTGCACAACGTGCACGAAGTGAAAATATTTTTATTATACCACGCTGTCCAGCAAAAACAAGTTCTAATCTTTTTTTAATGAAGTTCTCCCCTTTTTTAATATTCCTCTCATAATTGTCCGGTACAATCGAAGCAACGACACGGCTTGTTTTAAAGGTTTTGTTATCTTGGAGGTGCAGTCCCATGTATCACAGACCGTTTTTTTCTATCCCCTCATGGCTGGAACCATTCTCCACCGTTCCCCGGTACCAGCTCATCACGCTCTGTACGTACCAAAAGGAAGAGACTTTAGGGAAAGTCCGGCGCCATCAGGGACAGCATGTCTGGCAGCCGACGGACTGGGGCATGGCTGCGACGCGGGCCCTCAAAGCCATGCAGCGGAACAACCAGATTGCCATCATCAAAGAATTTACGGTCATGCCCAACCACATCCACTTATTCATCTTTTATAAGAAATTCCATCCCCGCCTGCCAGAATGGTTCATCGAAAAGGTCAAAGAATTTCTGCTCTACTACATCGAGCCGCCCCGCGAATGGCCGTCTCCCATCTGGGAAGAGCCGGTAGAGGCGCAGATGGTCTATACAGATGCGGCTCAATACGCCGTCGCTGAAAGTTTAAAAGAATATGCCCATCACTGGAAATACGACCCGCTGCATAAGCGGTGAAGGGAGCAAAAAGAGGCTGCCGCATGTGCGACAACCTCTTTTTAGTTGTTAGTTGTTAGTGGCTAGTGGTTAGCGGATGGCTTTAAATTTAGGGTCCTCTTCTACAAACTCCGTGCTACAAACTATGTTGAAAGAGCAACCTCTCAGTCAGCTTCGCTGACAGCTCTCCTATCAGGAGAGCCAGGCGGGCCGCTCCTACGAACCGCTAGCCACGAGCCACTAATAATTCCGGTGTCTTCATCTGGCGTTCGCTGCATTGGTTTACGTAGTTGTAGAGCAGGGCTTCCAGGAATTTCAAGTCCGATCCGCGCAGGTTCACTGTTTTTTCGGTTCCCCAGGGGTAATGGACCAGGGTCTTCCAGGTCTGGCGGACAGTCGGCGTCAGTGGCAGTTCTTTCATGTTTTCCGGCATTTCGTCGTCGATGTAATAGACGGGCTGCTGGCAATAGCCCTGGCCCTGATAGAAGACGCGGGCCGTGTCGATGTCCGGCAGGAAGCCGGTCAAGGCCATGAGCTGCCAGCCGGCGATGAGGGTGACGATGCGGACGTCCTTGAGTTCAATGGCCCGGCCGTAGAGGCGGACCAGGTTATACAGGACTTCGTCGGCTTCGCCGCCGGCCATGAAGAGGACTATTTCGACGAAGATCTGCGAATAGACATAGCCGTCCCAGGTCAGCTGGCGAAGGCGCTTGTTGCTGCGGCAGTCGTATTCCGTCAAGGTGTAGACGCCATCCTTTTCAAAGACGTCGAAGGTCATCTCCGCCAGCGGAGCCAGCGTCCCATAACCCATCTTGCCCTGGGTACTGCGGCGGGCCAGGACATGGAGGATGCCGGCCTGCCGGGTCAGGACGGTGACGACGAGCTGCTTGGCACTGGTCTTGCGGACGGTCAGGATGATGCCTTCATAGGACCGCGACGGCTTGCGGCCGTAATACCCGCTACGCCTCATGGTCCGCCTCGGCGTCTCCTTCCTCTCCGTCTCCCGCCCCTTCCCTTTCCGGAAGGGGTTCCGCTTTCAGACGGACAATGCGGAACCGCTGCATTTCCAGGACCGTAAAGCGGTACGTCCCGATAGTGACTTCATCGTGAACTTTCGGCGTATGGCCCAAGGCATTGAAGACATATCCGCCGATGGTATCCGTATCGACGTCGTCTTCGACAGGGATGTGCAGCAATTCTTCTACGTCTTCCAATAAGACCGTGCCGGCAAATTCATAGGCGCCGTCCGGCAGGGGCTGGATTTCTTCTTTTTCCTGGGTGTGTTCGTTCTGGATCGTGCCGACCAGTTCTTCCAGGATATCTTCCAGGCCGATGAGGCCGACGGTGCTGCCGTATTCATCGACGACCATGGCCAGGTAGGTCCGGCGCGTCCGCATGAGCTGCAGGAGTTTCGACGCCGGCATGATTTCCGGCACCATGAGGATGGGCCGCTTGATGAGATTCAAATTGCTGCGCTTATGGATGTAGAGGTCCATGATATCCTTGATATGGACCAGGCCCAGGACGTGGTCCTTGTCGTCTTCGCAGAGAGGATAGCGCGTATGGCGCGACTGGCGGATGGTCTGCATATGCTGACTCATCGTATCTTCCGTATAGAGGCAGACGATGTCCTGACGGGGCACCATGATTTCCTTGGCCAGGCGGTCGGCGAAATCGAAGACGTTGCCAATGAGTTCGCTTTCGACCTGATCAATCTTGCCTTCTTTATGGCTGGCCGTGACCAGCATGCGGATTTCGTCTTCAGAATGGGCCATGTCGATTTCATTGGTCACATCGAGGCCGCGGCCGGCCAGGATGGCCCGGCCCAGCCAGTTGCCGAAGAGGATGAACGGCATGAGCGGGCGGCTCCAGGGCTGGATGAAACGGCGCAGGGCCTTGAGGCTCTTTTCCGGGCGCTGGAGGCCGATGGACTTGGGGATGAGTTCGCCAAAGACCCAGAGAATGAAACAGAGGACGATGCCGGCACAGATTTCGATGAGCCAGATGAGCCACGTGTGGCCGATGTAAGGCGCCAGGAGGCCGTACAGACCATAGAGGCCGCAAAAGCCGGCAGCCCCGGCGATGAGACCGGACAAGGCCATGCCGAGCTGGGCCGTCCCGAGAAAGACGATGGGCTTGTCATAGAGGGACAAGAGCGGCTTCAGCGACGTATCGCCGTCGCGGACGAGTTCTTCCAGATATTCCCGGCGCAATTGGGCAAAGGCGAACTTGCCCGTGACGCAGATGGCACTGACGGCCAGGCAGATGAGGAAGACGAGGAGACATTGGACGATTGATTGTACTTCCATCGTACTGCCCCCCTACTCGTTCTTGTAGCCCAATTCACTGAGGGCGCCCGACTTGTTGCGCCAGTCCCGCTTGACCTTGACCCAGATGTCGAGGTAGACCGACGACCCCAGGAGGTTTTCGATTTCCTGGCGGGCCAGGTTGCCCACTTCTTTGAGGACGGCGCCATTCTTGCCGATGACGATGCGCTTCTGCGAGTCCCGTTCGACGTAGACCGTGACCCGGATATAGACCTTGTTCTTGCCGCGCTGGGTCATTTCTTCGACATAGGCGGCAATGGCGTGGGGTACTTCATCACGGGTGCAGCGGAAGAGCTTTTCCCGGACGATTTCAGCGACTAAGAGCCGTTCCGGCTGGTCCGTAATCATGTCGTCCGGGAAATACTTCGGCCCTTCCGGCAGAATCTTGCGCAATTCGTCGACGACGGCATCGACATTGTCCCCTTTCAGCGCCGAAATGGGGATGACCTGGGCAAAGGGATAGAGTTCGGCATATTCCGTAATCTTTTTCAAGATTTCTTCCTTGCTCATGACGTCGATTTTATTGATGATCAAAAAGACCGGAACGCCGACGTCTTTCAATTTTTCCAGGACGAAGAGGTCGCCAGGGCCTTTCTTTTCATTGCCGGAAATGAGGAACAAGACGGCATCGATGTCGCGCAGGGACTGGTAAGCCGCTTCATCCATAAATTCCCCTAACTTGTGCTTCGGCTTGTGGATGCCCGGCGTATCGAGGAAGACGATCTGACATTCGTCGTCCGTATGGATGCAGAGGATGCGGTTGCGCGTCGTCTGGGCCTTATCGGAGACAATCGAGACTTTGTGTTTGATGATATGGTTGATGAGCGTCGACTTGCCGACATTCGGGCGGCCGACGACGGCGACGAACCCCGATTTAAATGATTCCATAGATATAGTGACTCCTCCTTATAATTCTTCGCCTTCGCGGACGTAGCCCAGGCGCTGTAAAATAAATTCTTCTTCTTTACGCATTTCGGCTTTATCGTCCGGTTCCATGTGGTCATAGCCGAGGATGTGCAGCATGCCGTGGATGGTCAGGTAGGCCAGTTCCCGTTCAAAGGAGTGGCCGTATTCATCGGCCTGTTCCTGGACTTTTTCCAGAGAAATGATGATGTCCCCCAAGAGGGCCGTGTCCGGGCCGTCATACCCGTCGTCTTCACCTTCATTGAGGGCAAAGGACAGGACGTCCGTCGGCCGGTCGATATTGCGGTACTGCTTGTTCAGCTGATGGATGTAATCATTGTGGCACAAGAGGATGCTGATTTCCGCATTGGGCCCCAGGCCGTAGACCAAAGCTGCTTCTTCACAGACACGGTCGATGACTTTTTCATATTCATCATGCTGGAACGACGGATCTTCGTAATTGATGTTGATATTCATGGATATTCCCCCAATCAGTGGTCTTGTTTATAATAAGTTTCGTAAGCCCGGATGATGCGGCCTACCATATCGTGACGGACGACGTCTTCATCGCTGAAATAGACCATGCCGACACCGCGGACGTCTTTGAGTATCTTTTCGGCTTCGGTCAGACCCGACATGCGCCGGTCGACGAGGTCGATCTGCGTGGCGTCGCCGTTGACGACGACCCGCGAGTGGTTGCCCATACGGGTGAGGAACATCTTCATCTGTTCCCGCGTCGTGTTCTGGGCTTCATCGAGGATGATGAACGACTCTTCCAGAGTCCGGCCGCGCATGTAAGCGAGCGGCGCGACTTCGATGATGTTGCGGTCGATCATCTTCTGGAACTGGTCGTAGCCGAACATATCGGCCAGGGCATCGTACAAGGGGCGCAGGTAGGGATCGATCTTTTCCTGTAAGTCCCCGGGCAGGAAGCCCAGCTTTTCCCCGGCCTCGACAGCCGGCCGGGTGAGGATGATCCGTTCAACTTCGCGGTTCTTCAAGTAAAAAGCCGCCAGGGCCACGGCCAGATAGGTCTTGCCCGTCCCGGCCGGCCCGATGCCGAAAGTGACCAGGTTCTTGCGGATGGAATCGACGTAGCGCTTCTGGCCCAGCGTCTTGGGTTTGATGAGACGGCCCCGGGCAGAAATGCCGACAGTGTCTTCATAAAGGTTGTGCAGGGCCTCTGACTGCCCTTCTTTGATGAGTCTGGCCGAATAGCGGACGTGCTGCGTCGTCAAGTACGTATTTTCCCGGAATAAGTAGCGCAGGACGCGGAAGACTTCGGTCACGCAGGCCACATCCTGTTCGCTGCCGACGATCATGGCCGTATCACCGCGGACGGCAATACGGCAGTCCGGAAGTTCGCGCTGCATCGTCTTGAGAAATTCGTCTTTCATGCCCAGGACGGCCCGGGCTTCACGCAAATCGGAAAATTGCAGTTTCTTTTCTACCAAAATGAGATGCTCCTTTATGTCATGAATTTACGGACGGCTTTGCCGTGCAGGTAGTCACAGCGGGCTCCCTGCCGGGTGTCCCGTCTTTCCAGTTCTTCGTCGATCATGTCGCGGATGCGCCACCAGCCCATGCCCCAGTTGGCGAAATCCGTCGCTTCTTTCGGCGCCCGGCCGATGAGGCGCTGGAAGACCGTATCGGGCCGGCTGTATTCGAAGAAGGCCACGACGCGGCGGACATATTCTTCGCAGGTCCAGAGCTTGATATCCCCTTGGGCGTACCATTCGGCCATGACCGTGTGCTTGATGATGTACAAGGCGTGGAGTTTGACTTCGTCCGAACCGAGGGCGGCGATGATTTTGGCCGTTTCGATGGTATCTTCCATCGTGTCCCATGGCAGGTCGAGGATGACGTGAGTACAGGTCCGGAAGGGATAGGCCCGGAGCATGACCATGGCATCAATGTATTCGGCGACCGTATGGCCGCGGTTGATTTTAGCCAAGGTCTTATAATTGACGGTCTGCAAGCCCAGCTCGACGAGGATATCGACGCCGTACGTTTCCTTGACTTCGGCCATGATGTCGAGATAGGTCTCGTTGAGGCAGTCCGGCCGGGTGGCGATGGCCAGGGCGACGATATCGGGCTGGCAGGCGGCGACGAGGTAATCCCGAAAACGGTCCGGCGGCAAATAGGTGTTGGTGAAATTCTGGAAATAAGCGATGAACTTGTTGGCCTTGTATTTCGGCTTAATGTGGGCCATGTTCTGTTCAATCTGCTGGCCAATGGTCACCGTCGCCGGCAGGTTTTCATACCCGGCGCCGATAGAGCCGCAGAAGGCACAGCCCCGGACGCCCAGGGTCCCGTCGCGGTTGGGACAGGTATCGGGGATGCTGATAGGCAGTTTATAGACTTTTTCGCCATAAGTCTCTTTTAAATACGTCGAATAGACGCGATAGCGTTCGTTCACAATGATTCTCCTTTGACCGGGATAAGGCACCAATCGGCCCGGTCTTTCTTCTTTTCTGCCAATACATAGGCATCGTCTGCGGGCACGGCTCCATAGCGGCTCAATTCAGCCTTCAGGGCCGGGCTGGCCGGCCAGATGCGATAGCGCATCTTGATATCGCGCCAGTTGGTAAAACGATAGTCTTTCGCATAGGTCTGCAGCCAGGCTTCGTCGCGGAAGATGGCGTCGGTCTCACTGCGCGGCGCTTCGCTCCAGCCGAGGAAGCCGGCCTGGAGGCGGAAGCGGAAAAAGGTCAGCATATCCAGGGCCAGCAGTTCTTTGGCCAACGCCTTCTGGTCTGCCGTCAGCGGCAGGACTTCTTCAAGGCAGTGGCAGAGGAAATGACATAAGGACTCATCTGACAAGGCCTTTTGGTCATTATGCAGGACGAGCCACTCCTCTGTCAAGGCTTCGTAGAGTTTCATATAATCCGGTGCAAAGAGGCGGCCGAGCCAGTTGAAAAGATATGTGAATTTCCCGGAGTTATAGGTCCGTTCAAAGACGTCTTCCAGGACCTTCAGATAAGCTACTTTTTCATAAGGCAGCCACGTCGTCGCCAGGACTTCATACGGCCCCTGGGGATCATAGCGGTAATCGCCGGGATAGTCACGGCGGATGCCGGAGCCCTTGAGGAGCTTCAAGAAGCCGATCTGCAGCTTGTGCGGACGGAGGGCATAGATATCGTTGAAGGACTGGCGCAGATGGTCATAGTCTTCATAAGGCAGGCCGACGATGAGGTCCAGATGGAGGTGCATCGTCCCCAAAGCGACGAGGCGTTCCATAATGTGCGTAATGCGCGGCCAGTCATTATGGCGGTGGATGGCCTGAAGCGTCGGCTCATATGTCGTCTGGATGCCCATTTCCAGCTGAATCCGTCCTTTCGGCGCCCGGGCCAGGAGATCGATATCGTCATCGGTGAGGACGCCGGGCTCGATTTCCAAGTGGAAATTGATGGGCTTATCGACGCCGATCATGTATTCGATGAGGGGCCGATGATGAACGGGACTGCAGTTAAAGGTGCGGTCGACGAACTTGACCTGATGGACGCCGGCATCGACGAAGGCCTGCAGTTCCTTCAGGACCAGCGGGACTGAGCGGAAACGGACGCGGTCGTTCATGCCGGACAGGCAGTACTGGCAGTGGAAGGGGCAGCCCCGGGAACTTTCATAGTACATGATGCGGTGGTCCAGTTCGCGGAAATCCTGGTGTTCATAAGGGAAAGGCAGACTGTCCAGGTCTTCCACTTCCTGGAAGGTTTCATCGCCTTGGATGACGCCGTGTACGCGGCCCAGGACGCCGGGCACTTCCGTCCCATCGCGGCCGGCGGCCAGGGATTTCAGGAAGGCCGGCACCATGTCTTCCCCTTCCCCCTGGAGGACATAGTCGATGTGTTCGTAGTCTTCCAGGATCTGCCGGGCCGTATAGGATACTTCCGGGCCGCCGACGAAGATTTTCGTGTCCGGGAAGACCTGTTTCACCAAGTCGATGAGATGGCAGGTCATGTCGATATTCCAGATGTAGCAGGAAAAGCCGATGGCATCAGCCCGAAAAGACGCGATGTGGCGCAGGATGTCATAGACATTCTGATTGATTGTGTATTCAGCCACAGCCACGTCGACGCCCTGGTGTTCGCAGGCCGTCGATAAACAGCGCAGGGCCAGGGACGATTGGATGAATTTGGAATTCAGGATAGTAAGCAGTGTGTTCATGGAAGACCTTCTTTGAATTGTTATATGTATATATAAGTATACCGCAAGGACGGCGTTCTGTCATGTCTTTTCCGCCCCTGGCCGGGGACAGCCTTTTCGCCGGCCCCTTTTTATGATAAGATGAGATAGTATATAGATTTTCCCCTATGAAAAGGAGGCTTTTCCTTGTTTAAAATAGCACTTGCCCAGACAAACGTCCATCCTGGCAATCCACGGCAGAATACGGCTGTCATGAAAGAATACATTGCCAAGGCCAAAGCCGCCAGTTGCGACTTGATTGTCTTCCCGGAACTCGCCATCCCGGGCTATCTCATCGGAGATATTTGGGATCAGCCAGACTACATCGACGACTGCGTCCGCTTCGGCGAAGAGATCAAGGCCTTGTCGGATGACATAGCCATCATCTTTGGCAACGTCGCCAAAGAAACGGACCGGGTCAACCTCGACGGACGGACGCGGAAATACAACGCCATGTTCATCGCCTATAATGGCCGCTGGATTTCGCCGGCCCGTTCGCCTTACCCCTTCTACATCAAGACGCTCCTGCCCAATTACCGGGAATTTAGCGACATCCGCTACTTCACGTCGCTCATCGAAGTCGCCCAGGAACGCCACGCCTTCCCGGAAGACTTCCTGTCGCCCGTCCAGATTGCCTTCGACGACGGCCGGAAATTCCGCATGGGCCCTCTCATCTGCGAAGACAGCTGGGATGAAAATTATCCCTTCAAGCCCATGAGCTATTTAGGGAAAATGTACGACATCGATATGTTCATCAACATTTCCAACTCGCCCTTCACCCTGGGCAAGACCCAGCGCCGCCACCGCCTGTTCGGCCAGGCCATCGACAAGGTCCACTGCCCGGCCATCTACGTCAACTGCACGGGCATCCAGAACAACGGCAAGAATATCTACACTTTCGACGGCGCCAGCAGCACCTACCAGAAAGATGGCTCACAACACGTCGAATGTACGCCGTTCACTGAAGAAATGACCATCGTCGATTTCGATGAAACGACGCAGCGCTTCGTCTCGCCGGCCCACTTGCAGCCGGAAAAGAGCCAGATCGATGACATCTACGCCAGCCTGCACTACGGCCTGAAATCCTTCATGGATGCCATTGGCGTCCACAAAGTCGTCCTCGGCGTCTCTGGCGGCATCGACTCGGCGGTCAACGCCGCCCTCTATGCGACGGTCCTGCCGCCGGAAAACATCCTCCTGGTCAACATGCCCAGCTGCTACAACTCGGACATGACCAAGAGCCTGGCCAAGGAACTGGCCGACAACATCGGCTGCCTGTATACGGTCGTCCCCGTCCAGGACAGCCTGGAACTGACGCGGAGCCAGTTCAGCCAGGCAAAGCTCAGCCAGGGCGGCCAGGACAAGGGGCAGCTGGAACTGACGAGCTTCATCGAAGAAAACATCCAGGCCCGCGACCGCTCCAGCCGTATCCTGGCCGCAGCGGCAGCTGCTTTTGGCGGCGTCTTCACGTGCAATGCCAATAAAGCCGAACTATCCGTCGGCTATGCGACCCTTTACGGCGACAGCGCCGGCTACCTGGCTGCCACGGCAGACTTGTGGAAGCATCAGGTCTACGACCTGGCCCGCTATCTCAATGAAACCGTCTTCCACCGCGAAGTCGTCCCGCAAGGCAGCATCGACATCGTCCCCAGTGCCGAACTGTCGGACAAACAGGATATCACCAAAGGCCAGGGCGACCCGATCATCTATCCCTATCACGATTACCTCTTCGCCGCCTTCGTCGAACGCTGGCAGCGGGCGACGCCAGAATCGATCCTCGAATGGTACATCGACGGTACCCTGGAAAAGAACATCGGCTGCTCCGTCGACGTCCATCAGCTCTTCCCGACGGCCAAAGCCTTCATCGACGACCTGGAACGGTGGTGGCGCCTCATCGCCGGCTTCGCCGTCGCCAAGCGCATCCAGAGCCCGCCTATCCTCTCCATCAGCCGCCGCCCCTTCGGCAACGACCTGCGCGAAGCCCAGCTGACACCGTACTACACGACGCGCTACCTGGAAATGAAAGAACGGCTGCTGGCCATGGGATAGTGGTTCGTGGTTCGTGGTTAGTGGTTCGTGGCTCGTAGGGGCTGCCCGCCTGGCTCTCCTGATAGGAGAGCTGTCAGCGAAGCTGACTGAGAGGTTGCTCTTTCAACATAGTTTGTAGTACGGAGTTTGTAGTTTGTAGAAGATGGTTTCAAATTTTTAACCATCCGCTAACCACTAGCCACTAGCTGCTAACCACTAAAAAAAGAGGCTGTCGCACGTGCGACAGCCTCTTTTTTCATACTACATATCTTTCAGTCTTCCGACTTCTTGTTTAGGACGGACGCGTTTGTGTCCGAATGTTTCTACGATGATGAACATCATGGGGATGAGGAAGACGCCAAAAATAGTGGCAATGGACGTACCGAAGACGACGGTAATGCCCATGGTAACTCGCGATGCAGCGCCGGCGCCGGTGGCGATGGCCAGCGGGATAGAGCCGACGACGAAAGCCAAGGACGTCATGATGATCGGGCGGAGACGGATCTTGGCGGCTTCGATAGCAGCCGATACAGGGTCCATACCGCGTTCATCGACACGGACTTTAGCGTATTCGATGATCAGGATGGCATTCTTAGCAGCCAGGCCGATGACGGCCAGGATACCGATTTGGAAGTACAAGTTATTCTGCTGGTTCAGGAGATAAGCAAAGGCCGAGGCCCCGAACAGACCTGCCGGCAGGCTGAAGAGTACGGCGAACGGTACTTTCCAGCTTTCATACAAGGCAGCCAGGACGAGGAAGACGAAGAGGATAGCCAGGGCAAAGACGTAGACCGTCTTGTTACCGGCTTCGATTTCTTCACGGCTCATGCCACTCCATTCGTAGGCATATCCTTCACCGAGGGTGTCCTTGGCGACTTCTTCCAGGGCTTTCAGAGCATCACCGGAGCTATAGCCATTGGCCGGAGCCCCTTGGATCTTGATGGCCGGATAGCCGTTGAAACGGTTGAGGATCGACGCCGAACCGATAGCTTTCGGCCGGACGAAGTTGGCCACCGGCACGAGCTGGTTGGCGCTGTTGCGGACGTAGATGTGGTTATTGGCATCGATGGTTTCACGAAATTCCGGAGCGGCCTGGACGACGACCTTGAAGTTACGGCCGAACATGGTGAAATCGTTGACCTGATAGGAACCGTAGAAGGACTGGAGCGTCGAATAAAGGCTGCTCAGGCTGACGCCTTCTTTGGCGACTTTATCGCGGTCGATGTCGAGCTGGTAACCCGGCGTGTCGGCGGCGAAAGCCGTATAAATCGAACCGATTTCCGGACGCTGGCGGGCTGCAGCCATGAATTTCTGAGCCGTTTCAGACAGTTCCGCTGTCGAATGGCTGCCGCGGTTTTCCAACTGCATCGTAAAGCCCGAAGAGGTACCCATGCCGTCGATTGGCGGCGGGTTCATGGCGATGACCGTAGCCTGAGGCATCTGAGCGCCGCGGGCCATGATTTTGCCGACCAAAGCATCGGCAGACAACTCTTTCGTAGGACGGGCATCCCAGTCATCCATGCCGATGAAGGCCGTCGCCGCATTCGGTTTCGGGCCGCCAGCAAGGATACTGAAGCCGACGACGTTCATGACCTGAGAAACGCCAGGTTGCTGCTGCAACCAATCGCTGATTTCTTCATTGGCTTTTTTCGTTTCTGTTTGGGAAATGCCTTCAGGCAAGGTCATCGTCATCATGACGAAGGCGTTATCTTCCGACGGGACGAAGCCCGTCGGCATAACCTTGAAGACGCCAGCCGTGGCAGCGGTAATGATGATCAGGAAAGCGACGCACCACTTGAGGTGTTGCTGCAAGTGGGCCAAGCGCAGGCCATACCAGGCGATGAGCCTATCGAAGGCATCATTGAATTTCTGGAAGAATTTATAAATGCCCTTGGGATTTTCATTCGGTTTGTGGACATTGAGGATAGATGCACACATAGCGGGCGTCAGAGTCAAAGCGACGAAAGCCGAAATGAGGACCGACACGGCAATGGTCAGGGCGAACTGGCGGTAAAGGATACCACTCATGCCACTGATGAAGGCGACCGGGATGAAAACAGAAGCCAAGACGCAGGCGACGCCGATAACCGGGTTCTGTACGTTTTCCATGGCGATGATCGTCGCCTCCCGCGGATTTCGGGCATTGTACTTGATTTCGTATTCGACGGCTTCGATGACGACGATAGCATCGTCGACGAGGAGGCCGATGGCCAGAACCATGGCGAACAAGGTCAACGTATTAATAGAGAAGTCAAGGACCTTGAAGCAAGCAAAGGTCCCCAGCAGGGATACTGGGACGGCAATGAGCGGAATCAACGTCGACCGGCCACTCTGAAGGAAGAGGTAGACGATGAGGGCGACCAACAACAAGGCTTCAATGAAGGTCTTGATAACTTCTTCGATGGAGGCCCTGACGAAGGTCGTACTATCGTAAACGACTTCATAGTCCATGTCAGACGGGAAAGAAGCCTTCGCCTTTTCCAATACTTTGCGGGCCCCTTCAACGGACTGCATGGCGTTGGCATCCGCAGTCAGACTAATCTGGAACCCGGCTGCATTGCCGCCGTTAAGGTTACTGGTGACGGTATAGTCTTTAGAACCCAAGTTGACGTCAGCAATGTCGCCGACGCGGACCATAGTACCATCCGGATTCGTACGGATGATGACGTTCTTGAACTGTTCCGCTGTCTGCAAACGGCCATCAGTACGCATAGTATACTGGTAAGTCTGATTATTGGCCGAAGGCTGGGAACCGATGGTGCCGACAGCAGCCTGCGTGTTCTGGGCGGTAATAGCCGAGATGACGTCGGTCGGCGTAACTTTCAAGATACTCATCTTCATCGGATTGAGCCAGATACGCATGGCATAGTCGGACCCGAATTCCTGGACATTACCGATACCAGGGACGGATTTCAGTTCATCCATGAAGTACTGCGTAGCATAGTTCTTCATGAACGTCGCATCGTAAGAGCCATTCGGTGAAATCAAAGCGAATACCATAGCTGTCGAACTCGTCGACTTCTGGATAGTAACGCCGGTCTGAGTAACTTCAGCCGGCAGCGTCGACTGGACCTGGCTGACGCGGTTCTGCGTGTTGACCGTGTCCATGTCATCGTCACTGCCCGTTTCAAACTGCGCCGTCATGGAATAGGACCCAGTATCATTAGAAGAACTTTCAATATTGACCAGATCATCGACGCCGATCATCTGACGTTCGATGACGCTGGCGACGGTCGTGCCGATGACTTCGGCATTAGCACCGGTATAGGTAGCCGAAACGCGGACCTGTGGCGGCGTGACCTTTGGGTACTTGGCAATCGGCAAGGTCGCCATCGACAACAGACCGAAGATAGAAATAATCAGCGAAATGACGATGGCGAAGATAGGCCGGTCGATAAAGAACTTAGATATCACAATCCCGCCTCCTAACTATTTGTCGATGATGTGTCAGACGACGTATCGGAGCCGTCGTTATCAATATCGGCTTTGGTCAGCAAGTGCTGATCCAAGGTAGCACCCTTGGCTTTCTGATAGCCGTCGACGATAATCGTATCGCCGTCCTGGAGGCCATCGGTGATGATCCAGAACTTACCGACTTTCTGGCCTGGTGTAACTTCGCGGTTCTGCGCCTGGCCATCGCCGTCGATGACGGAAACGTAATATTTACCCAAAGTCTGCTGAACGGCACGCTGCGGCACGGACAAGGCATTGCGCTGAATCTGGGTATCGGAGACGACCGTCGCATAAAGGCCCGGGATGAGGAGATTGTCCGGGTTGTCGAAAACGGCCTTGACAATAATCGAGCCAGAGTTGCCATCCATGCCGTGGTTGACCTGAGTGACATGGCCTTCATAAGGATACATCGTGCCGTCGCTCAAACGGAGCAGGAGATGATCGCCCCAGCTGCCGGCATTGTCAGCAGCCTGCTTGGTCATCTGCAGGTATTCGGCTTCACTGATAGAGAATTCCACATAGACCGGATTGGTCGAAGAAATGGTAACCAATGCCGTCGAACCGGCAGTCGCAAAGGTACCAATAGGTACGTCATCGACGTTCAATTTGCCACTAAACGGAGCATAGACGATGGTATCGTCGACGTTATCCTGAGCGGCGTCGACTTGGGCCGCATTAGCATCGACGACAGCCTGCTGCTGCTGTGTAGCCGCTTCCTGGTCCGTAACGGTCTGCTGCGGGATAGCGTCCTGGCTAGCCAGCGTCTGGTAACGGCGCAGGTTCAGCTGCTGATTGGCCAGGTTGGCTTCGGACTGGGCCTGGGTCGCTTTGGCCTGGGCCAGGGCAGCGTCATAAGTCCGGCTGTCGAGGCGGAACAAAGGCTGGCCTTCCGTGACTTCCTGACCGCCCTGGACGTATTTCTCTACGACGCGGCCGGAAATCTTAGGCCGGACGGGCACTTTGTCCGTCGCCGTGACGGTACCGCTGTACTCGGCCTTGACCGGCGTGTCTGCGGCGACGACTTTATACGTGTTGACGGCAACAGGGGCCTTGGTCGCACTCTGTTGGGCACCACAGCCGGCCAGGAGCGCGGCAATGGTGAGAACGGTGACGCTCATCGTCGCAAATTTGCGTTTTTGTATCATCTTCACTTTCCTCCTATTTCTTTCGATTCCTGATTCTTAATGCCATAGAGCAAGACCTTGATGCAGCGCTTCATATAGTCACTAAAAGAGGAATCGTGATTGACATCATTAAAATAATCGATAATGTCGTCGGCTGCGCTATGCAAAAGGCGCAAGAACAGGAACTTATCAAAAGGCTTAAATTCGCCTGTCTCCTGAGCTTCATCGAGGAGCTGTTCCAAAAGGCGCCAGTCTTTTTCGTAGCGGGACTGCAGGCGGTTCCAGACATCGGGCATTTTCGTCAGAAGTTCCGATGCTTTCCGTACGGACAGGACCTGCCAGTTGTCACTGGGCACGTCGAAATAAGCGATGAGCTTGGCTTCGCAAGTCATGGTGCTGTCACTGACGATGCGCCGATGATAGGCATAGATCTTATTGGTAAAATCAGAGATAGCCTGCTCTATGATTTCTTGTTTCGACGAAAAATGTTCGTACAAGGTCCGCTTGCTGATGCGCAGGTTACGGGCCAGATCGTCCATGTGGAAATCAGCACCATGGCGGTTGATTTCACAAAGGGCTTCTGCCAGGATCTTGGCGCGGATATTTTCTGTCATGTAAACACGTCCTACTTAAAAAAAATACAAGGTGCTGTCATTGAAACTCAAACTACAAAACTCAGTACCAATTTATAGTTTAATATACAGCACCTTATAAGTCAATAAACAAGTCGATATTATTATTTCTTTGTTACTTCTTCAATTCTTCGGCAAATTTCCGGATGGGCAGGATCTTGTACAAGACGGCACCGCAGGCTGCACCGATGCAGGTATTGGGCAGGAAGGCGACGACGAAGAACCACAGGGCGACGACTTTGGAATCGAGGACGAAAGCGGCGACGGGATAAGCGATGAGGCCGCCCAGGATCCCGGTCCCGACGATTTCTCCGACGACGGCGCCCCAGATGGAATTTGTCTTCTTATACAAAAGGCCGGACAAGGCGGCGCCGATCATGCTGCCGGGATAGGCCAGGACGGTACCGACGCCCATGGCGATGCGGATGGATGAAATACAGAAAGCACCGGCCGTCGAATAGCGCCAGCCCACGAGGACCGACAAGAGGACGTTGATGAGGTGCTGCAGCGGGAAGACCCGGGCACCTCCGAAGGGAAAGGACACGAAAGGCGCCAGGAGAACGCCGATGGCGATGAAAATCGCCGTAACTGTCATTTTCTTGAGTTCACCATTATTCACGATTGATCAAAACCTTTCCATACTGTTGCAACAGCGTATCATTTAAGGCATAAAACGTATCAAAGAGATGGGCGTGGAAGGTCCCAGGTCCAGCCTGGCCGCCCCGTTCCAGAGCCAGCTCGCCACCGATTCCCATGGCCAGGACGCCGGCAGCGGCGGCCGTGAAGGGATCGGTCACGGCCGCAAAGGACGCGATGAGGGACGTCGTCATACAGCCCGTACCGGTGACATAGGTCAACATGGGGCAGCCGTTGTGGACTTCTGCCGTCCGCTGCCCGTCGGCGTCGGCAATGACATCGACGGCACTGGTAATGGCGACGGTCGTCCCCAAATGCCTTGCCAGAGATGCTGCCAGGTCCGGGTCAGCCGCTCCGATGCGGCTGTCGACGCCGAAATCCTGACCGCTCTTATGGGCGGCCAGACAGGTGATTTCCGAAGCATTGCCGCGGATGACGGCCAGGGGCAGTTCGTCCAGCAGGCGCTGCGCAGCCTGGGTCCGGAAAGTCGTGCCGCCGGCGCCGACGGGGTCCAAGACGATGGGAACGCCGTGAGCCGCAGCGGACCTGCCAGCTGCCACCATGGCTTCCAGCGTCCACTGCTGGAGCGTTCCCAGATTGAGGACCAGGGCCTTGGCGGCGGCCGCCATTTCAGCGACTTCCTCGACGGCATTGGTCATGGTCGGCGAGGCGCCGATGGCCAAGGTCGCATTGGCGCAGTCGGTCATGGTGACGAAATTAGTGATGTGGTGGATGAGGGGCCGCTGGCGGCGCAGTTCCTGAAGGGCCTGGGCCACAGCCGGGATGAGTTCCATCGTCAGGCCCCCTTTCAGACGTGGATCTTGAGGATGACTTTTTTGATGGCCTTCCCCTGCCCATCGGGCGCACAGAGGCAGCGATGGCCGTCAGCCGGCGTAAAGACGGCATAGGTCCCGGGCGTCATGGCAATGACGGTATCGGCTGCGACATCGGGATTGTAGAACCAGGCATCGCTATCGGCCCGGCTGTCGTCGACGACGGGCCCGGCCTGGCATAAAGGCTGCCAGCCAATAGTTTCTTCGCCATCCAGGACATACTGGATATCGATGTAATCGCGATGGGCTTCCATCAGGCGCTGGCCGGCCGGTGCCGTTTCCGTGACGTCGACGTTCATGTAGTTCACCGTATCGAAGGTGTGGCGCCCGGGCTGCAAGTCCGACTTGGCCAGGGAGACCAGTTTTTCGATCCACGGCCGGATATATTCCGGCAGGAAACGGCTTTCCTTGTCATATTGGGAAATATTACCTACGAACATGAGGATTCCTCCTAATCTTCGTCGCTGGCTTCGCGGGCGGCGACGTTTTTATCGAACAGAGCATCGGCGAACTGAGCTGCATCGAAGGGGCGCAGGTCGTCGACGCCTTCGCCGACGCCGACCCAGCGGACAGGGACGCCTAATTCCCGTTTCACCGACAAGATGACGCCGCCTTTGGCCGTTCCGTCGAGCTTGGTCAGGACGACGCCCGTCAAGGGAACGACGTCGCCGAAGAGCTTGGCCTGGCTGACAGCGTTCTGCCCCGTCGTGGCATCGAGGACGAGGAGCGTTTCCTGCGGCGCCCCTTCGATGTTGCGGCCGGCGACGCGGGCCATTTTCCGCAATTCTTCCATGAGGTTGGACTTAGTCTGCAGGCGGCCGGCCGTATCGACAAGGAGGATATCCATGCCCTTGGCCTTGGCCGACGCCGTCGCATCAAAGACGACAGCCGCTGCGTCCGCCCCTTCCTGGTGCTTGACGATGGTTACGCCGACGCGGTCAGCCCAGATGGTCAGCTGTTCCGAGGCAGCGGCGCGGAAGGTATCGCCGGCGGCGAGCATGACCGATTTCCCCTGCTGCTTGTAATACTTGGCCAGTTTGCCGATAGTCGTCGTCTTGCCGACACCGTTGACGCCGACGATGAAGATGACCCGCGGCCCTTCCGTTTCCGGGAGGGGTTCATCGTTTTCATTGAGCAAGGCGACGATGCATTTTTCCAAATACGGCACGACGTCGTTGCCGTCTTTGATTTCCTTCGATTTGACGCCGGTCCGGATCTGGTCCAGGAGGTATTCCGTCGTTTCGACGCCGATGTCTCCCGTGAGCATGACCGCTTCCAGGTCATCGTACATGTCGTCGTCTATTTTGGCATAGCCGCGGACGACGGTTTCGATGTTCTGGATGAGCGAATGTTTCGTCTTTTCTAAGCCTTTGCGAAGTTTTGAAAAAAATCCCATAATTATGTTCCTTCCTTTAACAATTCATCTACTTTGACAGTCAGCAAGCGCGATACGCCTTTTTCTTCCATCGTTACACCCAACAAGGTATTGGCCGCTTCCATGGTCTTGCGGCGGTGAGTGATGACGATGAACTGCGTCGCACCGCTGTAATTCTTGAGGTATCGGGCCATGCGTTCGACATTGGCTTCGTCCAAGGCCGCATCGACTTCGTCGACCAGACAGAACGGCGCCGGATGATAGGCCAAAAAGGCCAGGAGCAGAGCGATGACCGTCAGGGCCCGTTCGCCGCCGGAAAGGAGCGTCAGGGACTGCTGCTTCTTTCCAGGCGGGCGGATATAGATTTCCACGCCGGCTTCCAGGATGTGTTCCTTGTCGGTCAAGGCCAGGTGGGCCGTGCCGCCGCCGAAGAGGCGGCTGAAGATATCCTGGAAATGGACGCCGATTTCTTTGAAGGCCTTGGCGAATTGTTCGGCCATGGCCGCATCGATTTCGGCGACGACAGTCCGCAATCTTTCCCGCGATTCCTTCAAATCGTCGCACTGGCGGACGTAAAAGTCCCGTTTTTCCAAAGCCGTTTTGTATTCGTCTTCGGCAGCCGGGTTGATGGTCCCTAGCGCCGTAATCTGAGCCTTCAAGGAAGCGACCTTGTCATGAAGCTCTTTCAACGAGCCCTGACGGCGCCGTTCCATAGCTTCCTGGCGGCTCAGGCCCTGCATGGCCAGCCGTTCTTCGTGATGGCTGATATCGCCTTTATACTTTTCCAGCTGGACTTCAGCCGCATGGCAGCGCTGCTGCCACTCCTGATGGCGCCGGCGAAGGTCGGCGACGACACCGTCCAGGACCTGGCTTTTTTTCAGGGACTCGTTGCGGGTCCGGTAAAAAGCCTCTTTGGCCTGGTCACAGCGGACCGTATCGGCTTCTTTCACGGTAATATTTTTCGACAGTTCTGTCAACAGGCGGGCCGCTTCTTCCTGGCGGCGTACCAGGTCCTGGCGGCGCTGGGACAGGGCTTGTTCCTGGGCCGTCAATTCCTGCTGCCACGTATCATGCTGGCGCAGCTGGTCATCGCCGTGACGGACCTGTTCGGTCAGCTTGGCAACGGCAATCTGCCGCTCCGTCAAGGTCTGACGGCACTGGGCCGCTTCGGCCCTGGCGGCGTCACAGGCGTCCTGCCATTGCTGGACGTCGGCGGCCGGCCCCGTTTCCATCGCCGACAGCGCCGCTTCTTTCTCAACCAGCCGGGCCTGCATATCGGCCCGGTCCTTTTCCATTTTTTCCACGCGCTCGTCGAAAGCGGCCAGGGTCTGACGGATGTCAGCCAGGGCCTTCTCTTCCTGGCCGGCCTGCCAGCGGGCCTGGTCCGCAGCCTGCCGGGCCTGGCGCAGCCCTTCTTCGGCCTGGGCCAGGTCCCGTTCAGCCCCTTCGGCCTGTTGGCGCAGGTCTTTGCCTTCGGCCAGCAAGGCTTCCAGGCGCTGCTGGCCGCAGCGGCACGTTTCCTGCAACTCCTGCAGCAGGGCCCGCCGGCTGATAAGGGATCCTTCCTGATTGCGGGTGCTGCCGCCAGTCAGGGAACCGCCGGCGTTGAACTGGGTGCCATCGAGGCAGACGATGCGCAGGCGATGACCGTATTTCCGGGCTACAGCCGAGCCCGTATCCATGGTGTCGGCCAGGAGGGTCTTCCCTAAGAGCGACGAAAAGACTTTCTCATATTTCGGCTCATAAGAAATGACGTCTGACGCGAAGCCGAGCATGCCCGGTTCGCCGGCAGCCCGTTCTTCATCGGCTGTCCGCGTGCGGCCGCGCAGGGTATCGAGGGGCAGGAAGGTCGTCCGGCCGGCTTTCTTTTCTTTTAAATAGGAAATGGCCCGTTTTGCCGACGTTTCATCTTCAGCGACGACGTAGCGGACGGCACCGCCTAAGGCGACGTCGATGGCGACGGCGAATTTCGACGGAATCTGGCAGAGTTCGCCGACGGCACCGCACAAACGGCTGCGCCAGGGCTGACTGGCCGTCAGGACCACTTTGACAGCCCGCCCCAGGCCTTCGTGTTCCTGTTCCATACTCTGGAGGACGCGCATGCGCTGGGCGGCTGCGTCGATATCGCCGCGCAGGCGGCGGTATTCTTCTTCCCCTTGTTTCAGGCGCTGGCCTTTTGCACGGGCGTCGTGCCGCAGGGAAAGGGCCTGCTCTTCAAAGGCAGCGGCCTTTTCCTGCCAGTCTTTCTGCTGTGTCCCGACTTCCTGATGCCGCGCTTCGGCCTCTTTCAGGGCTTTCTTCTTTTCTTCCCACTGCTGCAGGGCCTGCTGGCAGGCGGCGTCATTCTCTTCCAGCCGGCGGCGCAGGTCTTCGCTGTCCCGGCGTAGCATGAAAGCGTCACGGCTGCGCTTGGAATTGGCATCGACCCGTTCCTGCAGGGCCTTGGCCGCCGCTTCAGCCTTGGCTTCGGCCTGGCCGAACAAGGTCTGGGTCAGGGCCAGGGCCTGTCGGGCCGCTTCCAGTTCAGCTGCTTTCTGCGCTTTCTGCGCCTGCAAGGCCTCTTTCTGTTCCTGCCAGGCGTTCTGGCGCTGCTGCAGTTGTTCTGCATCAACTCCTGCCTGGGCTTCGTTCTCGGCGAGTTCGGCCTGCCGCTGACGGCAGGCTTCGCGGCGGTGGACGAGGCTATCCAGTTCATTGTGGACGGCCATGGCCTGTTCATCGAGATGGCGCAGTTTTTCGTCATCGGCAGCCATGGCGTCCAATAAGGCCTTGCGCTTGCCTTCGACAGCGGCCAATTCCCGGGCTGCTTTCTGTTCTTCGGCTTCGGCCGTCATGCGGCCGTTCTCGGCCTTGGCCAGGAGGCGTTCGCTGTTGCGCAGTTCCTGCAAGGTCACGGTCCCTTCATAAGCCAGGCGTTCGCTGTCGAGGCAGCGGAATTTCTGCAGCGTTTCTGCCTGTTCCTGTAACGGTTCCAGCCGTTCTTCGAGGACGCTCATGAGGTCGCGGATGCGTTCCAAGTTGCGTTCGGTCTCGGCGATCTTGCGCAGGCCGTCGGCTTTGCGCCCTTTGAAGCGGCTGATACCGGCCACTTCTTCAAAGATGACCCGCCGTTCTTCCGGTTTGCTGTTGAGGATGCGGTCGACGCGGTTCTGACCGATGACAGCCATGGAATCCTGGCCGATACCCGTATCGGCAAAGAGGATGTGGATGTCTTTCAGGCGGCACGGCCGGCGGTTGATATAGTATTCACTGTCGCCGGACCGGAACAGGCGCCGCGTGACGACGACTTCAGTGAACTCCGTATCCAGGGCGTGGTCGCTGTTGTCGAAGTACAGTGAAACTTCGGCTGCCCCCTGGGGCCGGCGGGTCTGGGTCCCGGCAAAGATGATGTCTTCCGACTTCTGCCCCCGCAGCTGGCGGACATTCTGTTCGCCCATGACCCAGCGGACGGCGTCAGAAATATTGCTCTTGCCGCTGCCATTGGGCCCGACAATGGCCGTAATGCCCTTGTCAAAGGTCAGCGTCGTCTTATCTGCAAAGGACTTGAATCCCCGCAGTTCCATTTTCAATAATTGCATAATGTCTACTCTCTCTGTGGACGGCCTCGACGGACACGGTACGGCGCCGCGCGGCAGTCCTGGTTATTTACTCGTACAGTTAATCATACCATAATTACCGGCCTGCCGCTACTATGGCCTCCCTAGCCGACGATCGGCAAAGTTTCTGTAAAATATCGGGGAAAACCTTGACGAGTCCTGTCTTAATGGATTATATTAGAATTTGGGTTTGAAGGCCCTTATTCTGCAGAAAGGGAGAGTACCGTAATGATTCAAGTTTATAAACACAGCAACGGCCATCTGGAAGACAACATTTCCCTGGCATCGGCTGAAAAAGGTTCATGGATCCACGTCGTAAATCCGGATTCCGAAGATTTACAGCTCGTATCCATGGTCACGGAAATCCCCACTGATGTCCTGAAAACCGCCTTGGACACGGAAGAACGTTCGCACGTCGAAATCGAAGACAATTACATCTTCGTCGTCATCAACATCCCGATCATCTTGGAAACGGATAGTTATGACACCTTGCCGCTGGGCATTTTCATCACACCGGACTTCATCATCACCCTCTGTATTCAAGAAACAGAAGTCATGCGCGCTTTCACAGAGAACAAGTATCCCCTGTTCTATACCTTCAAGAAGACGCGTTTCCTATTCCAGATCCTCTATCGTTCGGCGACGCTGTTCCTGCGCTACTTGATGCAGATCAACCGCCGGACCGACGACATCGAAGAAATCCTGCGCCATTCCATGCGCAACAAGGAATTTTTCCTGCTCCTGGAATTACAGAAATCACTGACCTACTTCACGTCAGCCCTGCGCAGCAACGGCATCGTCATGGAACGGCTCATGCGCCTGCGCCGCAATACGTCGCTCCACCATCTCATCAAGATGTATGAAGAAGACGAAGACCTCCTGGAAGATGTCATCATCGAGAACAAGCAGGCTATCGAAATGGTCGAGATGTATTCCAATATTCTCATGAATATGTCCGATACCTTCGCCTCGATCATTTCCAACAACCTGAACCTGGTCATGAAATTCCTGGCATCCATTACGATCATGCTGGCCGTCCCGACGATCATCTTCAGCTTGTGGGGCATCAACGTCCCTGTCCCCTTCCAGGACACAGCGGCCGGTTTCTACTACGTCGTAGGCATTGCCATGTGCTGCACCATCGTCGCCGTCATCATGCTCTGGCGGAAGGACCTATTCTGAAAGGCCCTTCACCATGCTCTTGATGGGTTCAAAAGAGCGGCGGTGAATCGGACACGGTCCGTATTCCCGCAACGCTTCCATATGCATTTTCGTCAAATATCCCTTGTGGACGGCAAAGCCGTACTGGGGATATTTTTTATCGTATTCCACCATAAGCCGGTCACGGGTGACCTTGGCGATGATAGAAGCGGCGGCGATAGATGCGCTCAAGGCATCGCCGTGGACTAAGGACTTGTGGGGCACGGTCAGTTCCCGGAGGGGCATGGCATCGACCAGGACCGCTTCCGCCGGCACAGCCAGGCCGTTGACGGCGTCGTACATGCCCTGCATGGTAGCGTGGTAAATGTCGAGCTCGTCGATTTCTTTTTCCGACTTGGCCACGCAGGATACGGCGACGGCTTCGGCCATGATCTTATCATAGAGCAGGTCCCGCTTGGCTGGCGGGACTTTTTTACTGTCATTGAGGCCGGGACATTCCCAATATGGCGGCAATATGACGGCGGCCACCATGACCGGTCCGGCTGCCGGACCGCGGCCAGCTTCGTCGATACCGGCCACGTGGTACAGGCCTTGGTTATAATAGGCCGTTTCCTGGGCATACATCTGGAGGACCCGTTCCCGCTCAGCTTCTTCCCGGATTTTCTGGCGCATATAGGCAGCGGCCAGTTTGCGGACCGACACGCGGCTATCTTCTTTCATGGCTGCCAGGAGTTCCTGTACGTCATCGCCAGCGGCTAACTGAGCTTTAAGGTCGGCGACTCGGAATTTCTCGATATCCATGGTCAGTCCTCCCCTTCGAAATCGCCCAGGCGGTCCAGGGAAATGGCACCGATCTTGCCTTCACGAAATTCCTTGAGGATGAGTTTATAGGTCTTTTCCAGGTCGACGACGCCGCCCGATACGATACAGCCCCGCTTGCGGCCGATGGCTTCGATCGTATCCAGGGGCTTTTCACAGAGGCTGTCCAATTTATAGCGGCCTTTCAGTTCATCCGGATACTGGGCCGACAGCTGTTCGACGAGCTGCAAGAGGACCGTTTCCATATCGAAGACCGTGTCGGAAATGGCGCCCGTCGCAGCCAGGCGGTAGGCGCTGACCTGGTTTTCCAGTTTCGGCCACAAGACGCCCGGCGTATCCAGGAGGTCGAGCTGGTCGCCGATGTGGACCCACTGCTTGCCCTTCGTTTCGCCCGGTTTATCTGCCGTCTTGGCCGCACTGCGGCGGGACAATTTATTGATGAGCGTCGACTTGCCGACATTGGGGATGCCCAGGATCATGGTCCGGACGGCACGGTTCTTGAGGCCCCTTGCCTTCCAGCGGGCCAGCTTCGGCGCTGCCAGGGAACGGACGAGGGAAATGAGCTGTTTCACGCCCTTGCCGCCTTTGCTGTTCAAGGCCAGGACTTTGCGGCCCTGCTGCTTATAATAGGCCACCCATTCGTCGAGGACAGCCGGATCGGCCAGGTCGGCCTTGTTGAGGACGACGATGGACGGCTTGTCACCGATGAGGGACTTGATCATGGGATTGGTGCTGCTCATGGGAATGCGGGCATCGACGAGTTCGATGACGACATCGATGATCTTGAGATTTTCCTGAATCAGGCGCTTGGCCTTGGCCATATGGCCGGGATACCAGTTGATTATCATAATGTTACTCCTTTGGTGATGAGAAAAAAGGGTCTTCACATGAACATTTCGCCTATCATGTAAGGACCCTTTAACTTTAATGTTTGACGTTTGATGCTTGATGTTTGATGTGAGGTTTTAAATTTTACCCATTCACATCAAACATCAAACTTTCAACTTCAAACTTACTATATTAGCCTTCTCTTGTTTCGGTGAGTTTCTGGATGTGGGCGACGACTTCGTCGATCGGTTTAGCACCTAAATCGCCTTTAGAACGGTCACGCAGGCCGAGGGTACCGTTTTCCATTTCCTTGTCGCCGACGACGGCCATGTAAGGAACTTTTTCCATCTGTGCCTTGCGGATCTTATAGCCGATCTTTTCGTTGCGGGTGTCCAGTTCCACGCGCAGGCCGGCCTCGCGCAGTTTATCCGCGGCAGCCTTGGCAAATTCGTCCACACGGTCTGTAATGGTCATCACCTTTACCTGCACCGGAGACAGCCACAGCGGGAACGCGCCGCCGAAATGTTCGGTCAATACGCCGATAAAGCGCTCTATGCTGCCCAGCACCACGCGGTGAATCATCACGGGGCGGTGTTTTTCGCCGTCTGCGCCGTCGTAGGTTAAATCAAAGCGCTCCGGCATTTGGAAATCCAGCTGCACGGTGCCGCATTGCCAGGTGCGGCCGATGCAGTCTTCCAAATGCACGTCGATTTTCGGGCCGTAGAACGCGCCGTCGCCTTCGTTGATGGTATACGGCCAGCCTTTTTTCTCCAGCGCGCCGATGAGGGCGTTTGTGGCCATTTCCCATTGTTCGTCCGTACCCATGCTGTCTTCCGGGCGGGTAGAAACTTCTACAAAGAACTTAAAGCCAAATACGTTGTAGAAATATTCCGTCAGTTCCAATACGCCGATGATTTCATCGGTAATCTGGTCCATGGTCATAAAGATATGTGCATCGTCCTGTGTGAAGCAACGTACACGCATCAGTCCATGTAACTGACCGGATTTTTCATGACGATGTACTAACCCAAGCTCCCCGACACGAAGTGGAAGGTCTTTGTATGAACGTGGCTCTGCTTTATACACAAGCATTCCACCTGGACAGTTCATTGGTTTAATAGCATAGTCTTCTCCGTCGATCTGTGTTGTGTACATATTCTCTTTATAGTGATCCCAGTGTCCGGATGTCT
>OIWK01000050.1_pt1 | contig 94825 bp, 77 predicted proteins | sample 1587401 | NCBI WGS metagenome assembly OIWK01 (sample SAMEA3888911, study PRJEB22519) | human gut metagenome | biome: human gut; feature: human-associated habitat; material: faeces | place: Denmark | collected 2009 | reverse complement strand
GGGCTTTTCTTCACCTTCGGCGGAGATATGACGGCTCTCTATATCCTGTCGGGTGGCGTGCTTCTCGCCGGGATCGGTTTCTATTTCTTGCTCGATCACCTTTCACAAAGCAGGCTGTGCCAGAAAGTCACATTGCGTGATTCCCTCACCGGTCAGAAGGGCTTCAAGTCTTCCGCCGCTGATCTGTCAGCCTATGCCGGGAAAGAGGGGATGACGGACTCAGTCCTTCGCCCGTCCGGCAAAGTGGATATCGAAGGCCATATCCTGGACGCCGTCTCTCGCGGTGACTTTATAGAGAAGGGGAAGAAGGTCATCGTCATCAAGGCAGAAGGAAGCTATCTTGTCGTGAAAAAAGCGGATGCCCGCTAGGCAGGTGCGATAGGATTGCCAGCGCCGATCCTATCGCAGAGGCAGATCCTCTGACCCTTTGACCCATGGCTTCTGGCATACCCTTTCCGAAGCCGCAAGCTGAGAGTCCTGCCAAGCGGATTCTCATTGATTCCTGATTATAAAAAGGAGGCATGTATGGAACTTTTACTCTTTCCGGTGATCATCTTTTTCATCGCCATCGCAGCTCTGTCCGTCCTGCTGCACTTTGTGCCGATCGGACTCTGGATCTCCGCGCTGGCCGCGGATGTGAATATCTCCCTCTTCAATCTGGTGGGGATGCGGATCCGCCGCGTCTCTCCGCAGATGATCGTGCTGCCGCTCATCAAAGGCACAAAGGCGGGACTTCTCCTCAGCGTGAACCAGCTCGAAGCGCACTACCTGGCGGGCGGCAATGTGGATAACGTCGTCGATGCCCTGATCGCCGCGCATCGCGCTCAGATCGATCTCTCTTTCGAGCAGGCAGCCGCCATCGACCTCGCAGGCCGCAATGTCCTCGAAGCCGTCCAGATGAGCGTCAATCCGAAGGTCATCGAGACCCCGACCATTTCTGCGGTCGCGAAAAACGGCATCGAGCTCAAGGTCCGCGCACGTGTCACCGTCCGTGCGAATATCGATCGCCTCGTCGGCGGGGCAGGGGAAGCGACCATCATCGCCCGTGTCGGTGAAGGCATCGTCACGACCGTCGGCTCCTCCGAAAAGCACACCGACGTACTGGAGAATCCGGATCACATTTCCCGTACGGTTCTCGGCAAAGGTCTCGACTCGGGGACAGCTTTTGAGATCCTCTCCATCGATATCGCCGATGTCGATGTAGGCAGAAATATCGGCGCCCAGCTCCAGACCGATCAGGCAGAAGCAGATAAGCAGATCGCACAGGCAAGAGCCGAAGAACGCCGTGCCATGGCCGTCGCCAAGGAACAGGAAATGCGCGCCTATACCCAGGAAATGCAGGCGAAGGTCGTCGAAGCCCAGGCCGAAGTGCCAAAGGCTATGGCAGAAGCTCTCCAGAAGGGAAATCTGGGTGTCATGGATTACTATCAAATGAAAAATATTGCAGCCGATACCGAGATGAGAGAGAATATCTCAGGAAAGAAAGCATAGAGGGCTGCCAAGCAAGCATAAAAAAGAGAGCCGCGAATCCAATGATTCACGGCTCTCTTTTTATCTTTGGTTACAAACTTACGCTATATAGCAGTCAGTTCAGTGATCAGCCTTCAACTTTAACGTTAGCAGCCTGAGGTCCTCTTGCACCATCAATAATTTCGAAATCGACCTTCTGGCCTTCATTCAGTGTTTTGAAGCCATCAGCCTGAATAGCAGAGAAATGAACGAAAACGTCGCCGCCTTCTTCTCTTTCAATAAAGCCGTAGCCTTTTTCTGCACTGAACCACTTAACTGTACCTTTCATGGAAATTCCTCCTAAAAAAATGACTTACACTGCTCGTATTGAGCATGATTCAACAATACCATAAATTCATAGTTCAGTCAACCAAAAACATGAGAAAATGCAGAGAATATATGGGATTTCAGCGTTTATGCAAAGACAGCAGAAAGGCGGCTGATAGCGTTTGACAGGGGAGGGAAAAACAGGGCGCCGTCCCAATAAACCTCACCATTCCCCGTTCTATTATGCTATAATATATGCGATTTGTGCTGCTGGAAGAGCCATTCTCTCCGGCGAAAATTTCATGTGTACCAGAGGTTTTGACTATGAATACGAATACGATTCAGCATTATCTGAGTGCGGACGGCATCCGTCTGACTGTCGCGGATACATCGAATGTATCCCTCGAAGCGGAAGCGATCCATCATCTGCCCCCGGCATCTGCGAGGATCCTTGCGAAGGCGATGACCGGGGCGGCGATCCTCATCAATGATTTCAAAAATCATGAAGGGATCTCCATCCGCTGGGTGACAGGAAGCCCTTTGGGCACGATCCACGTCGATGCCTATGACGGGCGCTTTGTCCGCGGTTTCTTGGACCATCCGGAAGCCGGAGAAGGCGTGCCTTGTGACGATGTGCATGAGGCTGCACTGGCAGCAGCGAAGGGACAGCTCTTCGTGACGCGCTACTCGCTCCTGAAGCTCCCATATACGAGCACGGTGAACCTGTCTCACGGAGACATTTCGGCGTGCCTCACAGAGTATATGAATACATCTGAACAGACGCTGTCGGCCGTGAAGCTGGATATCTCCATGACCGAAAAGGGCGATATCCTGCGCTCGGCGGGCTTCATGGCGCAGCTCCTGCCAAAAGGAAATATGGGCAGATTCGCAGAGCTTTTCCGTGAGCTGGATCATTGGGACCTGACGAAGGATGCCAAGGAAGAAGGCTCTCTGGAAAAGCTTTTGGTCGAAGGCCAGTTCGAACTGCTCAAGGACGGCCCTTTGACCTTCCGCTGCACCTGCTCGGAGGAACGCATCAAAGGGACACTGAAGTCTCTCCCGGAGGCGGAGAAGCAGAGCCTGCTCGACGATCCCTCCATCGAGATCGTCTGCCCGTATTGTGATAAGAAATATACGATCGATCGAGATACACTTTCTAAATGGTTCATGGAAGGAGATCATGTACAATGAAAAAAATCGCTTTCATCGGCGGCACCGGGGCGGAAAATTCTGTCCTGCTGAAGGACGTGACCGAGCATATCATCGAGACGCCCTATGGCGAAGCGAAGTATGAAGCCGGTTTCTTTGAAGGCAGGGAGATCATCCATCTGTCCCGTCACGGGGCGCATCACACGATCCCCCCGCACAAGATCAATTACCGTGCCAATATGTTTGCCTTGAAGATGCTTGACGTCGCAGCCGTCATCAGCACGACGGCCGTCGGCTCACTGAATCCGGACTACAAGCCGGGTGAGCTGGTGCTTCTCGATCAGTTCATCGATATGACGAAAACCCGCGAAGGGACCTTCTATGATGGCGAGCGCTATGGCGTTGCCCATCTCGACATGAGCCATCCGTACTGTGCATCGCTCCGGGAAGCGATCCTTGCCGCCGGAAGAAAGGAAGGCATCACTCTACACCCGCAGGGGACCTACATCTGCACGGAAGGGCCGCGTTTCGAGACACCGGCAGAGATCAAGGCATACCGCATGTGGGGCGCTGACGTAGTCGGCATGACGAATGTACCGGAGTGCCAGCTCGCTCGTGAAGCGGAGATCTGCTACGCAAGCATTTCCATGGTCACGAATTTCGCCGCAGGCATCACAAAAGAGGAGCTGAGTCATCAGGAAGTCTTGGGCTGCATGGCAGAAAACAGCCGCAACATGTACCGCATCGTGACCGACGTCTTCGAGACGTATGATGTAGAGAAGGACTGCCACTGCCGCCACGCCGCAGAAGCCTTCGGAGGATTTCACGTATGAGCGCGCTCAGGTCGCTTGCATGGGAAGGTGAGAGCCTCCGCCTTCTTGACCAGACGAAGCTCCCCTGCGAGATCACATATCTAAGCTGCAGGGACTACCGTGAGGTAGCCGATGCCATCCGCATCCTTGCGGTGCGCGGAGCTCCTGCGATCGGTGTCGCGGCTGCCTATGCCGTTCTCCTCGCCTATAGAGAGTGCCTTTTGTCCTCTGATATATCGGCTGCCTTTCACCACGCCTGCCAAGAGATCAGTGCGGCGCGTCCGACTGCTGTGAATCTGTCTTGGGCCGTTTCCGAGATGGAGAAGGTCTTCGAACGATATCCTGCCAAAGAAGCGGGAGATGCTCTCCTTGCAAAGGCCCGTGATATCGAAGCGGAAGATATTCACACCTGTCGGGCCATCGGTGAAAATGGAGCAGATCTTTTCCAGGGAAGAAAGGGTCTTCGCATCCTGACCCACTGCAATACGGGCGCACTGGCGACGGCAGGCATCGGCACGGCCTTCGGCGTCCTCTCCGTCCTTCATGAGCGTGGAGCGATCGAGTGCGTGTATGCGGATGAGACACGTCCGCTCCTGCAGGGGAGCCGCCTCACCGCGACTGAGCTCATGGAAGGGCATATCCCGTGCTGCCTCATTTCCGATACGATGTCCGCTTCCGTCATGCGCGACAAGAAAATAGACGCCATCATCGTCGGTGCAGACCGCATCGCGGCGAATGGCGATACCGCCAATAAGATCGGCACCTACGGCCTTGCCGTCATGGCAGCCTACCACCATATCCCATTCTACATCGCTGCCCCGTTCTCGACATTTGACTTCTCCATTTCCTCCGGCAAGGAGATCGTCATTGAAGAAAGAGATCCGGACGAAGTGCGGAAATTTGCCGGCGTCTACAGTGCGCCAAAAGACGTCCCTGTCTATAATCCCGCCTTCGATGTCACGCCGTCCTCTCTCATCGCCGGTATCATCACGGAAAAGGGCGTGCTGAAAGCGCCGTATGAAGCGGCGATCGCGCGGTACAAGAAAGAGCTTTCAAAATAAAAAAGTGAATAGTAGCTAGTAGCTAGTAGCTAGGGACCATCGGTCTTTCTTGTACTGTCATTTCGAGCAAAGCGAGAAATCTTTGTCATTCGCGGTCAGGCGGTCAATGGCAGAAAATCCGAAAACGGGAAGCCTGTAATCCGCAGGGAAGGGGCTGCATCAGCGGCGATCAGGGGTTCACTCTTTCCCTACATATGCCGCGCACTTTTTCGCTTTCCTCATCTGTCTTTCATACCGCCTGTGCCCTATCCGCCCCTTTGGGGCACCTTCCCCTCGAGGGGAAGGCTGACGATACGAGGGAAACCTGCCATCGCGGACCTTCGAGAATCGCCAGATTTATACTGCGGCGAAGCCGCTACCACAACCTTGAACCCTGAACCTTGAACCTTTACTGTTTTCCGAAAGGAGTCCATCCATGTCTGAATCCATGATTCGTGATATTTCCTTGGCCGACGAAGGCCTGCAGCGTATTTCCTGGGTCGAAAAATTCATGCCCGCACTGAATACACTGCGTGAAGAATTCGTCAAAGAGCAGATCTTCAAAGGCAAGACCATCGTCATGTCCATCCATCTCGAAGCGAAGACCGCCTACCTTGCGCTCACGCTGAAAGCAGCGGGTGCGAATGTCATCTGCACCGGCAGCAATCCGCTCTCCACGCAAGATCCGATCGCAGCCGGCCTCGTCAAGAGCGGCATCACCGTCTATGCATGGCATGCCTGCACCGAAGAAGAATATTTCATGTTCCTGAATAAGGCCCTCGACCACATGCCCGACATCATCATCGACGACGGCGGCGACCTCGTACACCTGCTCCATACCACCAGAAAAGAGTGCCAGAAGAACCTCATCGGCGGCTCTGAAGAGACCACCACAGGCGTATATCGTCTGAAGATCCTTGAAAAGGAAAACAAGCTGGAATTCCCGATGATCGCAGTCAATGATTCCTACTGCAAGTACCTTTTTGATAACCGCTACGGCACCGGCCAGTCCGCATGGGACGGCATCATCCGCAGCACGAATCTTACCGTCACCGGCAAGACCGCTGTCATCGCCGGCTATGGCTGGTGCGGCAAAGGCTGTGCGATGCGTGCGAAAGGCTTCGGCGCCCATGTCATTGTGACAGAAGTCGATCCCATCAAAGCCATTGAAGCCGTGATGGATGGATTCGAAGTCATGCCGATGGCAGAAGCTGCTAAGCGCGGTGACATTTTCCTCACCGTCACCGGCGATATCGACATCATCACCGAGCCGCATTTCCTCGCGATGAAGGATGGCGCCATCTGCGCGAATGCCGGCCACTTCGACTGCGAAGTCAGCCGCAAGGATCTGGAACGCATCGCCGTCTCTCACTACGAAGCCCGCAAGAACATCGAAGGCTATGTCCTGCCAAACGGCAAGACCGTCTTCCTCATGGCTGAAGGCCGCCTCGTGAACCTTGCAGCAGGGGATGGCCATCCGGCAGAGATCATGGACCTCTCCTTCGCGATGCAGACCCTCGCAGCCCGCTACCTCCTCCAACATGGCAAGGACATGAAGCCGGCCGTCTATACCCTTCCGCATGAACTGGATACCAAGATCGCCTCCATCAAGCTCGCTGCCATGGGATACCAGATCGATACCCTGACAGAAGCACAGAGAAAGTATCTGGGACTCGACTAAGCAAGGAGCATCGATATGACCACACTGATCAAAAACATCGGACTTTACCGGAACGGCAAAGTCACCGAAAACCAGAATATTTCTTTAGACGGGAAATATATCAAAGATTTCCCGGAAAACCCAAAAGACGAAGACTATGCGGAAGTCATCGATGGGAAAGGCATGCTGGCCATGCCCGGGCTTGTGAATACCCACACCCACGTTGCGATGACACTGTTCCGCTCCTACGCCGACGATATGGAACTGATGGACTGGCTGCAGAACAAGATCTGGCCGGCTGAAGACCACCTCGACGACGACATCGTCTACTGGGGGAGCATGCTTGCTTTCGCAGAAATGATCCGCGGCGGCACCACCGCCTTCTGCGACATGTACATGTTCATGGACTCCTGCGCGAAGGCGGCTGACAAAGCCGGCATCCGCGGAAATCTGGCACGCGGCCTCGCAGGCATCAGCCCGAATGCACAAAGCGGCCTTCAGGAGAATATCGAGCTCTTCGAAAAATGGGAAGGAGCCGGAGACGGACGCTTCCATGTCATGCTCGGACCGCACGCTCCCTACACCTGCCCGCCGGACTACATTAAGCAGGTGCGCGACGAAGCGATGAAGCACGGCATCCCGATCCACATCCATCTCTCCGAAACAAAAGGGGAGGTAGAAAACTGCCTCAAGGAATACGGCAAGACACCGATCGCCCTCATGAATGACCTCGGTCTCTTCGAGCTGCCGACACTTGCAGCCCACTGCGTCCATGTGACCGATGAAGACATCGCCATCATGCAGGAAAAGCACGTCCGCGTCGCACATAATCCGGGCAGCAACCTGAAGCTCGCCTCCGGCATCGCACCCGTCGTCAAGATGAGAAAAGCCGGCGTCACCGTCGGCCTTGGCACCGATGGCGCCTCCTCCAATAATAAGCTCGACATGTTCGCAGAAATGCGCCTCGCCTCACTCATCCATAAAGCGAATACCTACGATCCCTTCGCCATCACTGCGACCGAAGCCATGGAGATGGCGACCGTCGATGGCGCCAAATGCCTCGGCTATGATAACCTTGGCAAGCTGGAAAAGGGCGCACTCGCCGATATCATACTCGTGGACAGAAGCGGCTTCCACTGGCACCCGCGCTTCGACAGCGTCTCCCTTGCCGTCTATGCCGGAAACTCCATGGACGTCGACACCGTCATCATCAATGGCAAGACCGTCATGCGTCACAAAGAGATTACGACCATCGACACAGAAAAACTCTATGCCGAAGTCGACCGCGTGACAGAAAAGCTCTATGCTTTCAGCAAGAAATAAATGGTAGACATGCAAAAAGAACCTGCGAAAGCGGGTTCTTTTTTTGATGGAAGAGGGAAATGATGGGTTCAAGGTTCAGGGTTGTGGTGGCGGCTTCGCCGCAGTATAAATCTGGCGATACCCGAAGGTCTGCGATGGCAGGTTCCCTCGTATCGTCACCCCCCGGGGAAGGTGCCCCGTAGGGGCGGATAGGGCTCTGGCGGTATGAAAGAGAGTGGGAAAATACGTCTCAAGGGCGGAAAATGAGAGTACCGCCTCCCCGCATCAAAGCCTTCCCCGCGTGGGGAAGGTGGCAAGTGAAGCGAGCCGGATAGGGTTCTAGCCGTATGAAAACCACACGGAGCATGAGTCGAAGAATCTGGAAACAAATTGCCCGTAGCGGCTTTGCGAGGAGATCCTTCGACTCACCACTTCTCTTCTTTTCTGCCAGAGATTATTTCACATAGACTGTTATCGACCGCTCAGGATGACGGCTCGGGGAAAAATCGAAAAGCCTTCCAAGCGTGGGGAAGGTGGTGAGCGAAGCGAGCCGGATAGGGTTCTAGCCATATGAAAGACAGATGAGGAAAGCGGAGAAGTGCACGGTCACTCATCCCTGCTTTCAAACTTGCGGTGCACTGCGTCAAAACCCGAAGCGCCGCGTATTTATACAGAACATCTCTCCATGATCCTGCGAACACACATTCGTTTGAAGCGCATGTCTGCCCAAAAGAACAACTGTTTGCCTTTCCTTCCCAAATGGGGAAGGTGCCCCGAAGGGGCGAAGAGGGCTCTCTCAGGCAAGCTGAATGAGAGTAGGGGAAAAAGCGACGCTTCACGCTGAATATATGATGGCGTCGAAGCCGCTGCCTTCCCTGCCTTCCCCATCGCACCTTCCAGCCATTCCCACACAGCCTAAATTCGCGATTTCTGAAGAAATCCGTGAAGCGGCCGTCATTTTATGGTATAATTATCGTTACAGATGAAGAGACGCAAGTCTAGTCAATATAGAGTAAGGAGAGACATAAAAGTGGGTTTTTCTTTGATTAATATCGGTTTTGGCAATATGGCAGCTGCAGCGCGCGTGATGGCGATCATCAGCCCGGAGTCTGCACCGGTGAAACGTATGATCCAGGACTCCCGTGACAAAGGGGATCTCATCGATGCCACCTACGGCAGAAAGACGAGAGCCGTCCTCATCATGGACAGCGGGCAGATCATTCTTTCCGCCGTACAGCCGGAAACGATTTCTCACAGACTGATGAATAAAGATGTGATCACTTCTGAAGGAATGGATGAAAACTGATGGCACAGACAGCGAAAAAAGATGAAGGCATTCTTCTGGTCGTCTCCGGCCCGAGCGGTGCGGGGAAGGGGACCATCTGCAATGCCATCCGCGAGAAATTTCCGGATCTCCAGTATTCCGTCTCGATGACGACAAGAGACCCCCGAAAAGGGGAAGTGGAGGGGGAGAGCTATTTCTTCCGCACCAATGAACAGTTCGAAAAGCTCATCGAAGAAGATGCCTTCCTCGAATATGCCAAGGTCTATGACCACTACTACGGCACACCGAAAAAGCGCGCTCTCGACATGATCAGTGACGGGAAATCCGTACTGCTTGAGATCGACATCCAGGGCGCCATGCAGGTCAAGAAACGCTATCCGAAAGGCGTCTTCATCTACATCGTCCCACCGTCTTTGGAGATCCTGTCCGATCGTCTCTACGGACGCGGTACAGACTCTGAAGAGACCATCCAAAAGCGCCTCGCGCAGATCACCAGTGAACTCGCTATGGCACACCAGTATGACTATATTATCGTCAATGACAAACTCGAAGATGCAGTGAGAAAGACCAGCTCCATCCTGGAAGCCGAACGCTGCAAGCTGTCCCGCAATGAAGGGCAGATCGAGACCATTTTCAAACAGTATATCAATAAGGAGGTACCCTTAAAATGATGTGTTATCCTTCTATCGACAGCCTTGTCAAAAAGGTGGACTCCAAGTACACCCTCGTGACCCTCGCCGCTCTTCGCGCCCGTGAACTGACTGACGGACAGACCCCGCTCATCGATCACGCAGAAGGCAAGAAACCAGCGACCATCGCTCTCGAAGAGATCTATGAAGGCAAGATCACCTACTCCTTCAGCAAATAAAAATAAGGTCAGGCAGTCCAAGAAAGGCTGCCTGACTTTTTGTACGTTCAGGGTGACTGGTGGTGACTTACAAACGACTTTCGGGCATCGCCCTCTATGTATTTGCGGCGAAGCCGCCACCTGAACCCGTTGACACCTTAGAACTCGTTGACACCTGAACCTTCCATCCATTTTTTAGTAAAGGAACTCATGCATGATGTTTGAAAATAAGCACATTGTCGTAGGAATCAGCGGCGGGATCGCCGCTTTCAAAGCCGCCGGTCTCGTGAGCCAGCTCCGCCAGAAAGGGGCTGATGTCCACTGCATCATGACGGCAAACGCCGCCAAACTAGTGACACCGATCACCTTCGGCGAACTGTCTGGCAATGATGTCACTGTCGATATGTTCGCGAATATCAGCAAATGGGATGTCGAACACATCGCCCTTGCCAAGCTCGCCGACCTTTTCGTCGTAGCACCTGCGACTGCCGACATCATCGGCAAAGTCGCAAACGGCATCGCTGACGATATGCTCTCGACCACCATCATGGCGACGAAGGCGAAAGTCCTCTTCGTACCGTCCATGAATACAAACATGTACGAAAACCCCATCGTGCAGGCGAATATGGAAAAGCTGAGATCCTTCGGTTATGAATTTGTCGAACCGGAAAGCGGTCATCTCGCCTGCAATACCTCCGGCAAAGGCCGTTTCCCGGCGCTTACGACCATCATGGACTGCGCGGAAAAATGCATCTATGGCCGCGATCTCCTGAAAGGGAAGAAAGTCGTCATCTCCGCCGGCGGCACCCAGGAAAAGATCGATCCAGTCCGCTTCATCAGCAACCGCTCCAGCGGCCGACAGGGCTATGCCATCGCTAAAGCCGCATGGATGGAAGGCGCAGACGTGACACTCGTCTCCTGTACCACGGCACTTCCTGCGCCCTATGGCGTCAAAATGGTCTACGTCCAGGATGCCCGCGAGCTTGAAAAAGCCATGAATGCGGAATACGACAGCTGTGATGCTGCGATCATGGCAGCGGCCGTCTCAGACTACCGTCCGACCGTGCAGGCCGACCAGAAGATCAAGAAGGAAGACTTCGACTCCCTGCACATCGACCTTACACAGAATCCGGATATCCTCTATGGACTCGGCCAGAAGAAGAGGGGACAGTTCCTCGTGGGCTTCGCCGCAGAGACCCAGGACGTCATCGAACACGGTAAATCGAAGCTCAAAAGAAAGAATCTGGATATGCTTGTCGCCAATGACGTGGCCATGCCGGGCGCCGGCTTCAACGGCACAACAAACATCGCATCGCTCCTGTACAAGGACGGACATATGGAACAGTATCCGAAGATGAGCAAGGACGAGCTGGGACATATCATCATCGAAAAAATGGCAGAGCTGATGAAATAAACAGAAGGTGATGGAATAGACCCCCATCTTTCCCTGACTATACGAAAAACGCTGCGTGGAATATTACCACACAGCGTTTTTTAGGTGTCTCTTCATATAGACAGCCCCCATACGGAATGCCCGTCCCTCGGCAGCAGGGGATCATTTACTTTTAGAATAGATAACGTTGAATTATCGAAAGTAACTATTTTCTGGAAAACATAGTCAAATTGCCCCGCTTACCCGTTTTTATAGCACTTTCTCCAGATCGTAGACCCTTTCTTTATGCGACAGTTTCCAGTGCTTTCAAAATACGCGCTTCCTCCAGCTCTCCGTCCTCTTCAAGCTGGTCAAGGTCGAGATCCCTGATGAAGGAAGAAACGATCAGATGATGCGATGCCGCATAAGACTGAAGAGGATCTCAGTGAGCCAAAATCCATCTCCGCCAAGAATAAGAAAATCCAGATCGCTTTGGGCATCTGCCTCGCCCTTTGCATAGGAGCCGAAGAGATAGATTTCCTTCACATGATATTTTTTTCGCGAGCGGTCGTACCAATAGGGCAAAAAGCGAAAACAGCAAACATGTTTTCTTTTGGGCAAGCAGTGAGGCCAAAAGAACTACCGTTCGGGAAATATCTCTATGGAGTGAGCCCACTCACTCGTTTCTTGATTATCTGGCTGATGACCCTTCCTGGGCCTTTCTGATTTCGCGCATCCGTGATACTCATCGACTCCCCGCTCTCCTTATCCACCAGCTCTATCTTCCCCAAGTGGAGCTTCCCATCGATGATATGGAAGGCATCCGTATGAATGAGACCGAAATCCGTATCGATCGTGACATCATAGAAATCCAGCGCCCGATAGCGGTTATGAAACGTACCAGTGATGCCACGGAATGGGATAAGACTGTAGAAACCGCCGCCGGAAGAGAAACTGCCGAAAGCCACGAGATCCTTCACATTCCCATCACAGTGGATCTCCCCATCCAGCGTGACCAGACAGTAGAACCTCGGCTCCTTGGTCGGGATACGGCTATCCAGTCCCTCCCCGTGGAGATAGATATTATACACGCGGCTATCGACATTATAGTCCCCGCGCGCCGTCACGATGCCGCTGTAGACTCGCGCCTTCACGTCCGAGAACGTCATCGCCCCGTCATCGTAGTGGATATCCCCCTTCACATCATAGAAATCCAGCGCCGGCACATGAAGCTCCGGCATGGTGACCGTCCCCTCACAGATGAGATGAGACAGAGGTCCGCGTCCGGAAGCAGTCAAAGTCATCTTGTCATGGATATCATCCCCCAGCCCCATGGAAGAAGGGATCACCCCCTTCGCCGTGACAGAGACGATCGAGGGGAGATTCTTTTCTTTGAAATCAATCTCGCAGTTCGCCTCGATGCCATTCCCCACCATCGTCCCGCCGAATTCCCCCGTCTTGATGTGGAGATCACTCACACCGCGCGTGTCGATATGCCCATTCAGCGATACGCGCGAGACAAGATAGCGACGCTGTCGATAGAAAGCCGCCATTCGGCCATTATGCACCGTGATCGTGACATCCAGCGGCTTTCCCTCACGATTGAAATTCGAGATCCGATCCTCCAGCTTTTCCTTCGCATCCCGCGCCTTTTCCTGCTCGATCTCCCCCTGCCGTCGATTGATAAAATCCACATGCATCTCCTCATCGAAATGCACCGCAAAGGCCGGGCTCTCCAGCGTGATCTCCCGGATGGTCGTAGAGACGAAGCGCATCCTGAGCACATCCCACGGATCTACCTTGAAAGACCCAGAAGGCACACGCAGGATCGGATTCCCCGCCGGATCATCCCACGCCAGCTTCTCGAAAGTGACACCGCCATGGATATTCGCGGTGATCGACTCCACCGTGATCGTCCCCCGAAGCATCTCCTGCCGAGAAGCCGCATAGTTGAAAAGCCCTGCCGCTCCATAGCTCATGATTTTCGCTACCAGAAGCAGCAGACAGAAAAGAGCGAGCAGCATTCCGAAGATCATGAGAAAATATCGTGACCAACGCTTTCCCTTCCGAAGCTCTTTGAGTCTCTTCTTCATCATGCCGCCCCCTTTCTATTTTACCTATTGTAGCATGTTCCGAACAAAGAAAACATGCGAAAAGCGCCTATATGAAAAAAATCCCGCCTTCCTATAAGGAAAGCGGGATTGGGGCGTCAGGCGTTCTACTTCTTTTGTTATACCTTCTGATAGTACTTAGTACCCTTATTCGATCCATGCATTAAATTCATCAATTCCTTGGCACGCTCAAGAGTTAGCCCACAATAGTTGGCATACTCTATCAAAGGATTTCCTCTAATTTCCCGCTTGTGCGCCATAACGGCTCGGCGATCTTCCTTAGATAGTCCTTTGACGTCTTTAAGATCCTGCATCCGTCGGGCATTGCGGAAAATCATATAGACTTCCGTGCGTTCCGCCTCTTCTTTGGTCATTTTACCTTCAGACACCAGCTCTTCCAAATAGTATTTAGCAACACGTGGATTATGCGGCTCTCCACCACGAAGGGAGTAAGGCATAGATGCAGGCTCAGGCATACGAGCTTCAGAAATGTTAAAAGCAACAGAAAAGAAAAGCATGCTTAAAGCTAAAAACGGAAACGGAATACGCATCATTTTCTCCTATCTTAGAAGGAATACTGCAGAGAAACGGTATACGTTCTTTCACTAGCAGCTTCTGTCGCATAGAAAGTCTTATCAAAGAGGTTATATACGGTAAACTGCAGTTTTGCCTCCGGGGTTACATTGTAATTGAAGGCTAGATTTGTGATAAAGAAAGCGTCTTCAGAATAATATTTCCCAGTATCAACATCAGGAGACTGACGCGCACTTACGTACTGGGCATCGGCAAGAATATCCCATTTATTTCTCTGGTATTCTACGCCAAAATGAAGCAGATGCTTTGGCAGATTGTAGTTGTGCTCTCCCTCTATATCTTCAGACTCCCAGGCATAGTTGACATAGGAGCTCCATGCGTCATTAAACTTATGCTTAGCTTCGATTTCAATCCCTTTCTTGGATGCCTCTCCAAGGTTTCTATACTGAGTAAAGCCCTTTTTATATAAAATGCCATTCAGAATGGTCGGAGAAGTAGTAGAGTAATACTCAACGGCATCTTTCGTTTCCGCTCTATAGAAGGTCATACTAGCAGAAGTTTTATCGCTCCATTTTTTCTTGACACCGATCTCATATGTATCCGCAGTTTCCGGCTTTAAGTCAGGATTAGACAATGATCCTTTTTTATCTACGGTAAGCTGTCCATTGATATTCTTAATTTCCGCGCCCTCATCACGATAGACCTGATAGAGAATCGGCGGAGTGAAAGAATGTCCATAACTTGCAAAGATGGTCGTGTCATTTGGAAGCGCATACTCCAGTGAAAGTTTTGGGCTCCACTCGGTGTATGTACCATCTTCATAAGTACGATTGACACCAGTTTTCAAATAAGCACCATAGCCATCATATTTTTTATATCTGTCAAAACGAATACCGGCATAGACCGCTAAGCGATCAGTAGCCTGCCATTTATCCTGCAGGTAGCCAGACCAGGATTCGTCTTTGCCGCCGTGGAGTTCAAAAGCTCGTTTACCTGTATCCAGATTTCTCCATTGATCCAAAGTATACCTGGTCTGATCGAAGGATTCACTTCTGTAAGCCATACCGGCCAGGAGTGTGTGCTTGCCGATATCCCATGCTTTATGCATGTCAAAATCCTTGGTCTTGCTCGGGTAGAAGGACAACGACCCTTGTCCATTCCATTTTTGGAGATCCCCCGCTGAAATAGTCTCTTCCGGTCCGCCAGTAGAAGAAAAGCCGTCCTTTTTAATATCTGTTACGCCGATTCTAGCATGAAATTGATTCTTTTTATCATCATAAGCAAGGTTATGGACTGCCCATTCCTTCTTTCCGACATAGCCAAGGAAATCCCCCGGATAAATATCAAAGCCCTTTCCATTGGGGAGCTTCACAGAGCCATAGAAGACTTCATTTCCATTAGCATCTTTGATGAAGCTAAATGGATCGTTATAAGTATATGTATAATTGGTATGGAAATAGGAATATGTCAAAGATTTATCTTCATCAAAATTGTAAGCAGTCTTGATATGGTAGGTCTCGGTATCAAAGGCTTTTCGGCCTCTTCCACCAACAATATATCGATTCCTTGCCGATGTATCAGCATCATACTCTATCTTCGGATCGCCGATTTCAGTTTTCCCTGTTTTTTCTTCAATAAAATAGCCTCTCCATCCATCCGTCTTGCGTTTTTCATATCCGATTTCAACATCCCATTTGTCTTTCTTGAATTTCGCATCATAGGTCTGTTTCGTGGTACTATTGCTACCCGTAGAAAGAAGGACGTCGCCATGCAGCCCTTCATCTTTAGATTTTTTCGTTATAATCTGAATAACACCGCCAACCGCGCGACCGCCATATAAAGAGGATGCTGCCCCACGAACGACTTCAATGCGTTCGATATTTTGTATCGGAATCATGCTCCAGTCTACGGCGCCGTTCCATCCATTGTTAACGGGCTGCCCATCAACCATGACTAGAATATCTGTGGAACCAAAGCCTCGCATAGAAATGCCACCATCGCCTACAGGGCTCAGATACACACCGGGGAGCTGGCCCAATGCCTGAGCCGTAGAAGAATAATTGTGAGCCGCAATTTCTTTAGCGGTTACCACACTGACAGAAGCCGGAACTTTTTCCGCTAACTCTGCCGTTTTAGTTGCAGTGACAATAACTGGAGTAAGCTCGTAAACAGACTCAGCATTTACCCCCCCCGAAATCATGTTTGCTCCAGTCAAAAGAGCACATAAAATGGAGGTTGTTAATAATTTCCCTGACATCATATTTCTCCTCTCAATACAAAACGCGCCCACTAGCATGAACAAGAAGACCGAAAAAGCACAAATTATTAATATTCCCTTGCAGCAAGACTACAACTCTTCCTATTATCACCTTGATCATACAATAAGCGCTCATAAATTGCCAAAACGATTATATCATTTTATCATCTATTCTTCAATCAGTTCTTTCTTTGCACTAATAGTTCACAGCACTTTATGCATCCCCACTAAAACTGCCCCCAAAATGAAAAGAATGCTATGCGATGTATTGCATAGTAGCCTTTTTTACCATACCTTAGAATTTATATTCATACCCGAGCATGTAGTTTCTGCCCTGCGAAATATAAGCAAACGTATCATCACTTGGCGCTGTCACCGTAGTGTAATCTTCTCGACCAAAGAGATTATTGACATGCAGGAAAACCTTGTGCTGTGCGCCTGGAGCATAGGAAATATCCAGATCTGTGTAAAGTGCCGGTTTTACTCTGGTCTTGCCATCATCCGTGGAATTGTATCGATATCCCAGATAGTTCGCCGTTAAAGCACCATTCCACTTGTCCTTATGATAGCGAATGGCAGAGGTGAATTGCAGGCGGTTATTGGTATGAATCCAATCCCCTACATTAGAGTTTTCATCCACACTTCTTTCGGTTGGATTGCTGTACGAGATCCCCCAAGATGTATCCCAAGCATCATTGTGATGAATATCTGCAGAAATTTCAATCCCGGTATTTTTGCTATCCGAATTGATATACTGCATATCCCCGGTAATAGGAGAAACTCCTTTGATACTCTGGATCGCATCCTTGATATCGTAGTGATAAAGCGCTACTCGCCAGGAGGTTTTCCCCTGGTTCAGCTTGTAGCCCATTTCATAATGAGTGCCATGTTCTGCTTTCAGATCCACGTTCGGTAACATGGCCGCACCGCCAAAAATCTTAGAGAGCTCGGGTAAGCGGAAGGATTTTCCCGCCTTAGCATAGAAGCTGCTCTTGTCATTGATCGTATGCAGGTATTGAATTTCCGGCGTAAATTTATTCTGATTAGTCTGGACAGTATCTGTTGTTTTACCACTGATTACTTCTGTGCTGCTACCAGTGGCACGACGCACGAAGGTTTCTCTGGCGTTAAAAATCATCTGGTCTTTCGGTGTCATATGCCAGTCATAGGAAGCATAAATGGAATACACATCCCTGTTGTATGTCCCAAATTTCGCGGGCTGTGCCGGTCTACTTCCCATTGGCTTCGTCCCGGCGCTTTTCACATCCATGTCTTCCCGCTTATAAGAAGCCCCGATCAGGAATGTATCATCAGCGCCTGTCTTGAATACCTGCTGCAGGTTCAGATTGGTATTATGCCCCTTGCGCCAGCTGTACTGAATATTTTCCTTCACGTTTCCAGTTTTCTTATTGTAGGTCAGCTGGTCATAGTTTCTTTCCTGTGTCCCATAGGAAGCAAAGGCAGTGAACCCATTCTGATCATCAAAGTTCAGCAGGAATGTATTGTTATCGTCTTCATACCTTTTCTCCTGATACGGGCTCTTCGTATAGCTGGAATCCATCTGGGACGCAGTATTTTTTGTGTTGACATAATTATGGCTAAACTTCCAATGGTCATTGATCGCATAGTTCCAAAAGATTCCTTTATCTTCGCCTTTGTTATAGTCATACCAGCGATCCGACGTTTTCCCCCCCATCGCCTTCGCTTTGGTGGTCGTCGTCATGTGACTGATTTCGCCCCTGTGCTCGTAGTAAGCAGACGCATTGAACTTATCTGCCCCGACATTCAGACTATATCTCTGTTTGTCATAATTGCCCGCAGACACTTTCACACTGTTCTGCGTATGGGAGCGTGTAATAATGTTAATTACGCCGCCGGTTGCCTCCGAGCCATACAGAACAGAACCGCCGCCACGAACTACTTCAATATGATCGATGGCATCAGCACCAATATCCTCCAGATTGTACTTCCCATCCTGGTTCATTGGCACTCCATCTACCAAAACCAGCGTTCCTTTATCCACACCACGAATGTCGATCTTGCTCGTCATCGATCCCATGCTGACACCATTTGGCATCTGCGTGCTGGCAAACACGCCCAATGTATTGCGTAAGGCTTCAAATGCACTGCCTGCACCACTCTTTTCGATTTCTTCTCGGTCTATGACTTCCACAGATGCCGGCGTCTGCAAATCACGGTTTTCTACGCGCTGCGCGGTGACCACCACGGGATCCAGTTCGTAGATTTCAGCCGCACTTACCCCCCCCAGAACATACGGTTGTACTCATTAAAAGGGCACCAAGAATGGCAATGCTTAACTTTTTCCCTGACATATCATTTACTCCTCTCAGCAATAAAGCGTGCTAAGCATAAATCATAAAACGAAAAAACTTCTTTAAGGAAACGCAGATTAAAGCGTTGTCTGATCCTATTTGGAGATCTTTATTTCAATGCAGGGAATAATCCAATGTGAATCGCGAGGTCATTTGAGAAGGATTATGACAAAGCAGTGAATAAAAATTCTTATAGGATCTGATTCTGAGATCTAATCAGCGTTCCCTTACAATGCAGCTAAACAGACAATTCTTTTATCGTCTTAATTTATACCAAGCACGCCTATAATAGATTACATTTATTTTATCATGGTTAAACCGTCAATTCAATTGTACGCTTAATTACCCATGCGCAAAAATCCCGCCTTCCTTTAGGAAAGCGGGATGACGACATCAGCCGTCGTATTTCATGACCTGAGTTATAGTGATTTACGAAAGTATGATACATAAAACGACTAACGATATTTCTCTAAAAGGATGCTCCGAACAATTAACCCACGGTAAAACCTTTTTATTATACCTTATACGCCTTGATAGTACTTGGGGCCTTTTTCCCTGGATAGTCCTTCGACTTCTTTGAAATCCTGCATATGTCTCATTACTCCAAGCAGTAAAAATAGAAAGATTCATTCTCTTCTTACTGCCTGTTCATACTTTTACCATTGATTTTTTCGATTCAGGTATTCAATATACTGAGGTTCAAGTCTTACATAGCAGTTGCCAAAGCAACCCGCGGCCAATTGATATGGTTGAAAAACTATGCAAACTACACCGTTTCCTTCCAAGAAATAATTATCCGGAACCGATTCAACATAGTCACCATTGATGCCCCTTAATATTTTTCCCCCATAACTATAACTGTGTCCCCCTAAATATTGCTTCAGGTCAGTTAATGTGATCCGAACATAATTTTCAAGCGGTATACGTTCCCCTGTAGTTTTATCGTAGACTAAATCATAGCTGGTGACATGATTTCCATTTGCCCCATATGGAAGCCGGAGGAAGTACAAAGAGAGTGACAAAACATCATCATCCTCATAATGTACTGTGTATTTTCCACTGCAAGTATAGTACTTCCCACTTTCGAAGTCACTTCTAAGCTGTCCAACATAGTTCATGATGTCACTATTGATAGCATCTTGGGCGCTTTCATTCGCTCCTACCGTTACAACTGGATAGTCTATCTTCCAATTTGTATCTTCTTCATGAAAATTATTTATTTCTGCAAAGGATACGGTACTCGCGCATACACTAATTAAAAGTGCAGCAGCTATTGATTTAACTTTACTCATAACTTTTTATCTCCCTTCTCTTTTAGTTCAACAGGTTCAGCACTGAGTCTCTAAGATTAGTAATTCCACATTATTACTTTGGCTAGCAATTAAAGTGAATGCCAAACAATACAACTCTATAGATGAGATGTAGATTCGAGACTACGCAAACATTATAGGTGCCACCTCTTCTTTCTTCACGCATAATCTTTTTATCAAGTAGAGCCAAGTTAGCTGATTAAATCACAGAATCAGTGTTTCCTTAAGTAGGACTTCATTCCTGTCTATTTTCTTACATCTTTAGGCATTGATTTGTTTCTTTCTCCTTTTAGCTCCGTATACACTTCATTGGCAAAGATCCCCAACACTTGACGCTTGATCTCATCATTATCCAGAAGCAGGCTGAAGAAATCTTCATTCTGTTCCAGACCTGCTATCAGAGCATCATCGATGTGATCGAAATAAGCAAATTCAAAGTCTCTTTCCGTATTGTTCTGCGCGCTGGCACGCAGCTTGTCAGACTTCAGCATGATATCCTTGATCTGCAACATAGCCTTGACCGCCACGTCATTATCATAGTTTTTCCCCGTTTTGCTATTGATCTCCGCAATGATTTGCGACAGACGTTCCATCTTGGCAGGAGTAAGGCTCAGAGATTCAGCGGTCGGCAGATGCACCATAGGATCAGCCTTATGCTTCACATTCGCAAACTCACCACTCTTTTTCTGCACGAAGCTATCAGCCTTTATTTTGCCTATCAGATCAAAACCGCCGCCGGAATGCCGCACCTTCAGATACGTCTGCAGATACGACAAGAACTTGTATTTCTTCCTGAAGGACAATCCGGTTGTTCCAGTCGTTCCTGTTGTGGCGACCGCAAAGAAGCTAGGTAAGAAATCCAACAGACCTACTGGCGACAAGACGATGCGGATTCCGAACGAACTGGTTCCGCTGATGCAGACGGCAATAGACAGACTCTACAACAACCCCGCAAGCGGTTCCGTAGACCTGAACGAAATCCAGAAGTTCATAGATGAAGCGGGAAAGCTTCTGTAAACAAAGAACCTACGGCGATGTGAACCGTGGGTCTTGTTTTACTTCGCTGTACCAGCCTTATTTTCGCCTTCTGAGGTGCTTTCTTTATCCGCCATATACCTTTGTCAGGTAATCATCCAGAATGCGTTCTATAGCCATTGTAGCCGTCTGTCCGACGTCTTCATAGTACGCATCCAGCTTCTCTTTGATATCTCGGCGGATGAAGTAGTTGATATTAACTCCGTCTTTCTTCTGTCTCGGCATAACACCACCTCACACGAACATCTGCTGGAGCAGGCCTTTCTTTACCTGCTTGATGGCTTCCAGTTTATCCTTTTCAATCTGTATCTGTTCATCAATTAAATCGAAGAGCTTTGTGATTTTTTGCTGTTCGGCAACCGCTGGAACCTCAACAGTCATAGACAACAAGTTCTCAGGACTAACCGCCATTCGCTCATAAATAGAGCCTTCTTGGTATTGTAATGCATTCGCAATAAAGGCACCTCTTACAACTAATCTTTCTACAAATCCAGGCAAGAAACCTTCATTTACATGAAAGGTAACATAAATTGGGGAAAAGATGGCATCGCGATATTTATTCCTGCAGATAACCCCAAATTTAAGATTCGCTGGGTTGTAGCAGATGTCATCTACATGGGTCACACGATATGTCTTATTGTCATGAGTAACAAGATGCTCTCTGTTGTATCTTTCCGTTTTAGGAACCACTCCCTCTTTTGTAAGAGATACATGCTCGTATGTGCCGTTATTCTCGCACTTTTCTTTGTATTCTGTAAGTATATCCCCCAGTGTGTATTGTTCCCAGTCAGGGAATTCGTTACCATCATCGGTTCTAAACCTTACATTCTGTGTAAACACTTGCTGCAAAAGACCCTTACGACGAGCTTTAAGAGCCTCGACCTTCGCCATCTGGTTCTCAATCTTCTTGTCATATAATTCAAGGAAGGTCGATACTTTATCCTGTTCTCCTTTACTTGGTGCGAAATAATGTACCGTTTCAAAAAAATCATTAGGCGACACATTCAATAATCCGTGGTTTCGTGCACCCTCTGCACATACCTCATTAACCACTTCATACCAAGCAGGTGAATTAAAATACTGCACTAAATAATCCGATGTTACATCTGCACCTGTTTTTAGAGCGAAACAGATATATAACGTCGATAATGCACCTTGCGCATACTTATCCAGTCTCTTGATGGAACCGACGGGAAATCCCTTGGAATAGCTCTTGTTGTAAGCAAATTCTCCATTCTGAAGCAGATAATAGCCAGACATATCCTTACTGGCAACTGTCTTTCCAAAGTATGTTCTCTGGTCCACAAGTCCTTCAATGGAAGCAATTGTCAGCGGGATATCTGTCTGATTATTAGAGTTTTTACGACGAATTCTATCAAATATCTCAGACAAAGAGTTGGCATTATATTCTCTAGTAAATTCTGGAAATCTAATCTTTGGTGCAATCATATTCACACCTCCAATCCAAGTTCTTCGAAGTATTCCTTCAGTTGGTTATCTATCGTAGCAGCCCTGGCTTCCAGTCCTTTAATAAGCGAAAATTGTTCAGTTAAATTGATATCCGCTTCCTTTTCGAGATTGTTGACATATCGTGGAATGTTGCAATTAAAGCCATTGCGCTCAATCTCATCCATATATGCAACATGCGAAAATCCCTCGATTTCTGACCTGTTCACATAAGCATCATAAATGCGTTCGATATCTTCGTCAGTTATAACATTAGCCGCTTTCTCTGGCGTGAAATATTTGCTGGCATCAATAAACAGAATGTTGTCGGAGTTGCCGTTACGCTTCTTTTTCAGCACCATCACGATGACGGGTAGTTTTGCGCCGTGGAACATCTTGGCTGGAAGTCCAATGATGGCATCCACAACATTCAGATTCTCAATCAGATGCCTGCGGATATCATATTCAGCATCGTTCTTGCCGTTCTTCTTCTGTTTTCCACGGAACAGAGCACCGTTCGGAAGTAGAGTTGCAATCCTGCCGTCTTCAGACATATGATAGACCATGCTTTCCACGAACATCAGGTCAGCCTTACCCTGAGGAGCAAGCACACCACATGAAGAAAAACGAGGGTCATCCAGAAGTTTCGGATTTTGGTCAAACTTAGCAGAATACGGCGGATTTTCAACTTGAATATCAAGCATCAGCGGTTTGCCGTTCTCGTAGTAGTTGTCCGTCTTGATGGAATCCGAATTGAAGCAGCTGAACTTCTTATATGGAACACCGTGCATCAACAGATTCATACGAAGCAGATTATAATTGCTTCCGTTCTTTTCAGTTGCATAGAAGTGTCCGACCTTCTTGGTAGACAGATGATTCTGCACTTCCAAAAGCAAAGATCCGGAACCGGCACAACTGTCAGCCGCGTTCTTTACCTCATCCAGGCCAGCTGTTGCAAGTCTTGCAAGAAGCTTTGATGCACACGTCGGCGTAAAGAATTCACCACCACGTTTGCCAGCATCAGAAGCAAACAGGGAAATCAGAATCATGTATGCCGTTCCTAGCACATCCATCTCGGCATCATCAACATTGAAGGAAATGTCATCAACCTTCTGCATGACCTTGGCAATCAGGGCAGTCCTTTCGGATACCTCTTTGCCGAGGTCCTTATCCTGAAGGTTCATATCATCGAACAGTTTGTCGAATGCTACTTCGGACTCCTGACCGATGGTAGACTCCACCAGTGCGGAAATGGCCTTATCGAAATGCTCAATGGAGAACTCCGCACCCCTGATTTCATCAATCAGGGACGCCCACAGATACTTCGGCTCAATGATGTAGCCAAGATACTCGATAGACCACTCCTTGACGGCCTTGGCAAACTTCTCATTCTTCAGGGCATCACGGTAAGAAATGCCGTCGTCCTTCAGAAGGTCATTCATATAGTTTTCGGTCTTCTCCGACAGGTACCTGTAGAAGATGACACCAAGGATATAATTCTTGAACTTGCTGGCATCCATATTGCCACGAAGTTCGTTTGCAATAGCCCAGAGCTGGGTTGCCAGTTCCTGGGACTGTTTCTGTACGGCATCAGCCATAGTAGTATTCTCCTTTCATTATTCGCCTTCGGCGGTGAACTTATTGTAACTGTCAGTCAGGAAGTCCAGAACCTTGTTGATAAGGTCTGTGATTTTCAGCAGACCTTTTACGCCTGCGTTGGACAGTTCCCACCTCAGGGTCTCCTTGGTTACGGCTTTTGTATCCATGAAGTACTGATGCAGGATTCTGGAAACGAACTCTGTTGTCAGACCATTTTCCGTCGCAAATGACTCGATGTCCGCCTGCAACACTTCGCGCTCATATTCGTTGTAAGCCTCGATGATATCAGCATCAGGGTCCAGTTCAAAGAACCGCTCCGTCACGAATGTTTTCATGATATCCCGTTTATAACGCATCTTTTCATTATCGGAACGCTCGATTTCACGGAGGATAAGGTCAACGGACTTGACCATCTCATCTTTGTCCTTGCGGTTGATATCCTTCAGCAGGTTCAGGATGTAGACCACATTGATTTTATCGGTTCTGACCAGTTCAATGTTAAAGTCCACATCGACCAAAACGGACTCTTTGTCACCGCCTTTGTGCTTGTCATAGTAATACAGGTACCAAGACTTGAAGTCGGCGTATTCGTCCTCATCCAGTGTCGGCGCAAGGTCTGCCCAGTCGAACTTTGAGAAAGTTTTCAACGTGCTCAGGATGCCCGCTAGCGTTCTGAACGAAATGACAAAGGCTCTGATATCATCCTCAGATTGAAGGCTTCCCGCATCATCGGGCGTTGCCACGATGGAACGCAGTTCATCCACCTGCTTGTAATACTCTGTGACATAGGAGTCGTAGGATTGAAGCAGATATGCATTCGGGTCTCCGTCGCCTGAATAAAGCTTCAAAGCATCGTCCTGTGCCTTCTTGATATTACGGTAAGTAACTATCTGACCGAACTGCTTTGTCACCTTATCAACACGGTTGGTACGGCTGTATGCCTGAACCAGAGAGTGCCAGACAAGGTTCTTATCAAGGAATAGAGTGTTTGTCGGCTTGCTGTCAAAGCCTGTCAGGAACATATTCACAACCAGAAGCAGGTCAACCTGCGGAAGGTCTTTCTGCTTCATGCGCTTGGAAATGTCCTTGCGGTAAGCATCAAACTTGCTCAAGTCATAGTCCGTGCCAAACATGTCGTTATAATCCTTCATACAAGATTCCAGATGCTCACTAGCATGCTTGTCAGGGCTTTCTTCCATGTCCTGATTGGCCTGATAGGTGAAGATTGCCGCAATCCTATATCCTTTAGGATTATGAGCCTTCATGTACTCGTAATACTTCACCAGCGTTTCAATCTTATCGACGGCAAAGATAGCAGTGTACACATTTTTTTCCAACCTTGTGTGCTGGTTCAAATGCCCAAGGATATCTTCCGAAATAGCAGCGATACGTTCATCAGAATGATACAGGTCATCGAGGTCAATCTTATGTCGCTTGCAGTATTCTGCATCATCCAAAGCCGCCGCATCAATCTTGGAGTCTTTAATGCTCTTGACAGAAATACTTCGCATATACTCCACGGAAAAACGAAGCACATTACCATCTGCGATGGCCTCCTTAATCATGTACTTATGGATGCACGGGTCAAGTTTCCCTGAGCGAAAGATGTCAGCCGTCGTCTGTCCCTGCGGACCCTTATTCTCCTTAAAGATAGGAGTTCCCGTAAAACCGATGTAGTTGGAGTTCTGGAAATGCTTGCGGATCTGGGCATGCATTTTGCCGAACTGCGAACGATGACACTCGTCGATGATAAACACGCATTTCTGTTGTTTAAACATATCCATAATGGAATCGTACTTCTCAGAGCGAAGTGCAGTGGCCATCTTCTGAATGGTTGTGATAATCAGCGCCTTTGACGAATCCTGAAGGCCTTTCACCAGATTGTATGTGCTGTTTGTCTGATCAACGCATCTTGCTTCGAAGCTGTTGTATTCTTCCACGGTCTGTTCGTCCAGATCGCTTCGATCGATCAGGAAAAATACCTTATCAATTCTGCGGTCATCGCGAAGCAGTGATGCCAGTTTGTAACTGTATTCGTATATTAAGCCCCCATCTGAGATGGGGGACCCGGTGGAGCCGTAGCTTTGCCTAGAGTATAAAAAATCCTCCAGTGTTAGAATAAAGAGGGTCTAGCAAACCACTTTAGCTAACAAAGGAGGAGTCCAAATGGACAACAATAGTATAGCTCATACCAAATGGAATTGCACATATCATATCGTATTCATCCCAAAATATCGCAAGAAAGTATTCTACGGGCAAATGAGGAAAGATTTGGTTGAAATCATCCGAAAATTGTGCGAGATGAAGAAAGTGGAACTGATCAAGGGAGCTGCATGCGTGGATCATGTGCATCTGTATCTCGGGATACCGCCGAAGTTGAATATATCAAACGTAGTAGCCTATATCAAAGGGAAAAGTGCGTTAATGATATACGACCGACATCCCGAGATAAAAGCCAGATGGGGAGAACGGCATCTCTGGGCACGAGGCTATTATGTAGAAACCGTCGGGAATATCAACGAAGAAGTTATCAAGCGTTACATTTCAGAGCAAGAAGAAAGCGATAAGTTCGAGAAGTAAGTAAGACGAATAAGCGAAAGAGCCGCCATAGGCGGCTGTAAGTACAAAGACGATTTGCTAGACCTGCCATAGGCAGGTGTCAGTACAAAATCCCGGAGGGGTTCCAAATAAACCCCCATTTGAAATGGGGGTTGCTAACTTGGTCAGGGTCTTGCCGGAACCGGTTGTATGGAATACGTATCCATTCATGTTTGCCATGATGATACGGTCAAAAGCACGCTTCACGGCATATACCTGATACGGTCTCATGACCAGCAGGACAGGCTCTGTATTCTTAATAACGAAATACTTGCTCAGCATCTCCGTCAGATGGAACTTCGTCAGAAATGTATTCGTGAAGTCCATCAGTTTGTTCACACGGACGTTGTTCTCATCCGTCCAGAAGAACGTCAGGGACTTCAGGATGTCCTGTTTATGCCCGAACGGGTCGTTCTCATTGATGTTGGCACAGTACTTGGTCATCGTTGAGTTGGAAATCACGAACAACTGAATGAACCTGAACAAACCACGGAAGGAGAACCTTCTGTAGCGGTTAATCTGGTTCACTGCCTCGTTGATTTCGATACCAGGCCGCTTCAGTTCCGTCTGCACGAGAGGCAGACCGTTAATCATGATGGTGACATCGTAACGGTTCTTGTACAGGACGTCGCCTTTATGGGCCGGGTCCATTGTCACCTGATGCGTGACCTGATAGATATTTCTCGTCTCATCGCTGGTGAAGAACACAACATACACGGTCTTTCCGTTATCGAGTTCCAGCACCCATTGCTCACGCAGTATCTTTGCGGATTCGTAAATGGTATGGTTTTCAAGGCGTATCATTACACGGTCAAACTCTGCGTCAGAGAGTTCCGCTACGCCTTTTGCTGCTATCAGTTCCTTGGCATTCAGCTTACAGAACTGTTTCCTAAAGTTGGAGCATACATCGTCATAGTTCTTCAGGTCTACATATTCATAGCCCATGTCGTCAAGCCTATCGATGTACAGCTCTTCAACCTCGTATTCTGACTTTGCTTTAGGCATATAATCAATCTCCTTTATAAAATTGCCGTCGCTATAATTATAGTGCACGTTTCAATATTTTTAGTGATGCAGTTTTCTTACTCTCTTATTTTACCTTATTTTATCCAGGTTTACCTTATTTCCCCGAAATTTATCATGATATCGTATGCGCGTTTCACCGATTTCCCCTCTAAGTACAGATACGGGCAATTTGTTCCCAGATTCTTCGACTCATGCCCCGTGTGATTTTCATACGGCTAGAACGCTATCCGGCTCGCTATGCTCGCCACCTTCCCCATGCGGGGAAGGCTTTTCGATTTTTCCCCGCCCCGTCATCCTGAGCGGTCGATAACAGTCTATGTGAAATAATCTCGCCAGAAAAAAAGAGGAGTGAGTCGAAGGATCTCCTTGCAAAGCCGCTACTTTTGATGGAGACACCGAAAATATTTTCGCCCGATTTATTTTTATAGGCAGCTGCTGTATCCGGCGATCTGGAAGGCGGATTTGACTATTTTCCTCCATCAGCGCATGGATTTTACCCCAAAAGATAGAAAAACGGGGTCTCAAAAAGTCAAACAAAACTTTGTGAAAAAAGTGCGCTATGTATCATATTTCCGGAGAAAAAACAAGGCCGAACAATTATACAAAACGCTAGATAGTGTGGGGGGTGACAATTTATCAATCAAAAGGTTGTATTTAAAAAACGCTTTGCGACTTGCATTTTTTAGAGCAGAGTTGTAAAATAAAGTCATGAGCTAAGGATGCATCTGTTTGCAAATCCAAGCCGGGCGGCGACTCCGATTTCGGAATTCTAATGCGCAAGGAATCATACGGAGAGCCGACTGATGGTGAGGATAGATCTGCAGAAGGATCCGAGGCCATCGGGCAGGCCAAGATGATGTGGACCTTTCTTTCGAAGCCTGCTCAAGGCCCAATCCATGTCAACCCCATAACCCCGGAGAAATCCAATTTGACCGCACACTTCCCTGCTGCATGGGAGGGCGTGCCCCGACGATAGCCAAGACGTTCGTACTTCGGTACACTTGACGCCGCCGGCACCGATTCCGAGCATCCCCTACATTTCAGTAAAGGCGGGCGGTCTTTCCGGGTGTTTTTTTGTGCGAATTCTTCCTATATATAGCGTTTCTCCGCGGTGCGCTATACCATTTCTTATCAGAGGAGGCATCTCTTACTCGAGACGTCGATCACAGAGGGCCATCCTATTCTTTCCGAAACATTTCATGAATATTCCTCTCTTTGGCTGGCACTGCCTGCCATGGACTTACACGATAAGGAGGCCTACTATGGCAACCAATACAAAAATGCTTGAACTGACTTTCAACGTCGAAGGCGGACGTTCTATGATCCTTTCCATCCCCTCTCCGAAGGAGGATCTCACTTTGGCTACGGTGAAGGAGAAGGCGGCTCTCATCATCCCTGTGCTGGAGTCTTCCTCCGGCGCTCCCGTCACTTCGCTGAAAAGTGCGAAGATCGTGGAAACCAGCGCTACCGTGCTGGAATAGGGATTTCGAGTGACTGGTATACCGCCTTCGGGCATCGCCCCATATGTACTCGCGGTGAAACCGTCACCTCCATTCCCCATTTCTCATTCGAGCAGAGCTTTCATTCATGGGCAAGGGGCAGCACGCCCCCTTCCCCTATCTCTGCTGCCATTTTTATTTCTTATAAGGAGAATACTACTATGGCTATTCAGAATAAACTTGTCGATATCAAGCTGCAGATCCGCGTGGAAGATACTTCTACGGGAGAAACAAAGGTGAAGAATCTGAACTTCACACGCATCAAGTGCGCGGCGACGAATGATGAGCTGTATGCGGCGGCGAATGCGATCGCCGCGCTGCAGTCGCGTCCGCTGTCGGGCATCCGCACGGTGGCAACCGGCGATCTGGCTGACGCCCTCTAGCTAACGGTACAAAAAACCGTCCTGCAAATGATTTTGCAGGACGGTTTTTTATTTGCCTTCATCCTCGTTTCGTCATTTCGAGCGAAGTCGAGAAATCTTTCTTGCACATCGGCTTTCTTGCCGGATGACTCTACTGGTTTGCCTGTTTTCCATGCGATCTCACACTCACCATTTTCCCTCCTGCCATGAAGATCCCTCGGCTTCGCTCGGGATGACGAGGGGAAAAATGCCTTCGCGCTGTTGTCGGGAAGAACGCTCCGGCGGGTGGTGCCTCTTCGAGGCACTCTATCCTCTCCCTTTGGCGCGGCCCTTATCCTGCAGTCCCGTCCGCTGTCGGGCATCCGCACAGTGGCGACCGGCGATCTGGCTGACGCTATCTAGCACTGCGACGACAAAAGCACCCCGCGCTTTCCCTTGACGGAAGGTGCGGGGTGCTTTTGCTTTGCCTGGAAGAGGCTATCAGAACTTATATTCTACTCCTGCCATAAAGTTTCTGCCCAAGTTGTAGAAACTGGAGGTCGACGTAGAGATGATGTCATGTCGGTTAAAAAGGTTGTCAATGTTCAGGAAGAAGCGCGCATTATCGTTCGCCTGATAGGAGAAATTGATATCAGAGAAGAGCTGGGCTTTCATAGATGCATAGGGAGACGCATCACGCGTTCTGTCGCCAAGGTAGCTGATATGGAACGCCGTGGTCAGCTTACCACGTGTATAGTCGATCCCGGCGTTGAAGCCCAATTTGCCGTAGTAATCGTGCCATTCCCCTTTGGTTTCCACACCGTGTTTATCGATTTTGCCTTCTTGCTTCTGCGGGTGGCTGTATGTCAGTCCAAGACGGTAGGAAAGATTTTCATTTTGATTTCTGGTCCAGTCGATTTCGATCCCTGTATTCTTGACGTCGCTGTTTTTGTAGGAGACCTCTGGCCAGTCCTTGGTATCAGCATCAATGAAGTCTTCGATCTTGTAAGAATAGAGAGCTACACGGTATGCATTCTTACCGATGGATTTCTTGGCGCCCAATTCATAGTGCATGCCCTTTTCTGGTTTCAGATCCGGGACGCCTACGATATTTCCGCCGCCATAAAGCTGAGTAAAGGTAGGAAGCATGAAGGACTGACCAACTTTCCCGTACACCATGGTGCTTTCATCCAAATGATGCATCAGAACAAATTCAGGCGTGAATTTATCATATTTATTGCCTGCATCATCGGCTTCGGTCCAGGTCTGGCGGAAATTCAGATTCGCCTGGGTCGCTTGGGTGAAATCATAAGCCACCTGTCCGAACAAAGAATGCGCATTTCTACTATAGAAATTTCCCGTGACAGATGTGCCTTTGTTGATCGTTTTATCCTGCATATCCCTTTGGAATTCATATCCGAGCATGAAAGAGCCCTTGTGGAAATTCCAACGATTCTGGAAGTTGATCCCTACGGTCTGATCAAGATAACTGGTCTTATCATGAGAAATGCTCGATGAATCGAAGTTTTGAGGAAATTTTTTATTGATCTTGGCGGAAGCATTTTTCGTTTCCTGATCGCGTCTGTTATAAAAAGCATTTACTGAGAAATTATTTTTCGTATAATGAAGAGCCGTCAGATTTTCTTCTGTACTATGGATGACATTTTTATATTCCTTACCTGCATTGTCCGGATTGTCAATGCCGGTGTACTTGTACACATAGTGATCACTGTTTCTTCCATAGGTATGGGTGACATACAGGTCATCATTGAAATCATAGCGGGCATTGAAATTCGCATGCTCCCCGCGTTTGATATTGTAATACAAGCCTCTCGGCGCCCCGCTTCTTTTACTAGTCGTTTCTGTGGGCGCAGAAATATGATCGATCTTCCCCGTATGATCATATGCAGCAGTGAATCCCAGCTTCCCTGCCTGGAAGGAAGCCGCATAATTCTGGATGCCATAATTGCCAAATCCAGCCTTGACCATATTCGCACGCTTGCCCTTGGTGATGATATTGATGACGCCGCCATTTGCCTCCGAGCCATACAGAACAGCGCCCCCACCGCGGACGACTTCGACGCGGTCGATCGATTCGACGGGGATATCCTCGAGATTATAACGACCGCCCTGATTGATCGGCACGCCATCTACGAGCACCAACGTCCCTTTTTCGACGCCACGAATGACCGCCTTGCTGGTCATGGTACCTTGAGAAATATTACGCGGTCCCTGTCCGTGGGTAATGATGCCCGTAGAGAATTTCAGCGCTTCCTGTACACTGGTCGCCCCTGTCTTCTGCAGGTCATCCGCATGAAGGACCTCGATCGCCGCCGGCGTCTCCATATCCTTCGTCACATTGCGCTGGGCGGTGACAAGCACCGGATTCAGCTCATAGGTAGCCACTTCTTCGGCAAAGGCAGGCGTCCCCCCCACCAACATAGACAATGCAATTCCTGATAACACCATTTTCTCGAGATGTCTCATAGTCTCCTCCTATGGAAATAAAAATTAAACGGTATTAAAGAGCTAAGGCGGCTGATCTTCTGCCAGACTTCTGTATATGGTTTTTCCCATATACTTCTTTGCGCCCTTATTAAGTGATACGCATCATAAATACCTGTTTCATTATACATTAACGCCATATGATTATGCAATAATTAACTACATCTAATAGTTACTTCATTTTATAATTATGTTAATATTCAATTCTGCTTATTTTAGCTGCCTTTAAAGTCGAAAACAACTATAATCACGCCCGCAAGTCAAACTATAAATAAAGCCATTCATACCAATCCGGGAATTTTCTGAACTACAAATTTCTAAAAAATGTAGTAGAATAATAATCAAAGTTCGAGCAGGCGAATAGCCTTTTTCAATGAGGAGATTTGAAATGAACAAAAAATCGTTATTCATTGCATTGACTACATCTGTACTGATTGGAAGCAGCACTTTTACCATGCCGGTAGAAGCAGGATGGCTCGACAAGATCGGAGCCATCGCGCAAGGAATAGGCGCCATCCGAGCGCATAATCAAAACAAAGTAGATAAGCTGCAGGAAAACAGGATCGAATCTTATGGTGAACGGCAGTATCTTTACTCAGAAAGGATGCAGGGAAAGAATATACTTACCTGCGAGACATCCCAAGGAACTCCATTCCTCATCAAAGCATATGATAATTATTTTGAGATTCTCTCTGGGGATGGCAGCAGTAAATTATATACCAGTGAAAGTTTGAATGTCGACTTTGGTGGCCGTTATTTCATCAATGAAGTAAAAGCATCCGCTCCTGACACAAGACTATGGACTATTATCTATGATTGCAACGGGAACAGCCGTGCTAAATACGGTTTTTGGCTTATAGGTACTCGAAAAAACAGGCTGGAAATATATATTACACCTACAAAGATGAAGGAGCTCGGCATGCCACTCCCCGATACCGGAAACTGGTCCACAGCTAAAGGAAGCCATAACTTGTATCTCTGGGCAGAAAACGGCGTTTTAAAGATGGATTACGCTTTTGAATTTTGGCCGCCTGATGTAAGTCATGCGGAAGCCTGGTGGATCCTTGACAAAACAGCTGAGATTGCTTGGGATTCCCAAAAGCAGGCATTTTGTTTTACCAATATCCAAAATGTCGGTAATATGAAAGTCGACCGAGAGTCTGCAGCTGCTGATCGATGTTACTGGGAACCGATGACGGATGAGGAAATGGAGTACTACAAGACTGAACTTCAAGCTTATAGAGAACAGCATACAAATTACGTTGGACGCGTCAATAAATCTTATCACGATCTGACGGGGCAAAATCTGCCGTATTAACGAAATTGTACTATGGCTATTCAGAATACACTTGTCGATATCAAGCTGCAGATCCGCGTAGAAGATACTTCTACGGGAGAGACAAAAGTGAAGAATCTGAACTTCACACGCATCAAGTGCGCGGCAACCAACGAGTGATGAGCTGTATGCGGCGGCGAATGCGATCGCCGCGCTGCAGTCGCGTCCGCTGTCGGGCATCCGCACGGTGGCGACCGGCGATCTGGCTGACGCCGGCTAACTAGCGAACGCTGATTCAATCACAGAATCAGAACAAAAACCGTCCTGCAATCATTGGCAGGACGGTTTTTTTCTTCATCCCCGTATCGTCATTTCGAGCGAAGTCGAGAAATCTTTCTTGCACGTCGGCGTTTTTGCCGGATGGCTCTACTGGTTTGCATCTTTTCCATGCGATCTCACGCTCACCTTTTTCCTTCTGCTATGAAGATCCCTCGGCTTCGCTCGGGATGACACTGTGGGAGAAGCGCCAGCTATCATCCGTGGGAGCCAACCCCCTGCCCTTCGGGCATCCCCCTTCCAAAGGAAGGGGGGACGACTCTCACCCTCCTTCCTTTGGAAGGAGGTGCCCCGGAGGGGCGGAGGTTAGCCTCCCGCATGTTTGACTATCCTTATCCTCGTATCGTCATTTCGAGCGAAGTCGAGAAATCTTTCTTGCACGTCAGCGTTTTTGCCGGATGGCTCTACTGGTTTGCATCTTTTCCATGCGATCTCACACTCACCATTTTCCCTCCTGCTATAAAGATCCCTCGACTTCGCTCAGGATGACGGCTCGGGGAATACCGCGGAAGCATCACCCCATCCCCTCTTTTTCTCCGCTGAAATTCAGATAGGTGTCGAGGAGCAGGGTATGGATGTCTGTCGGGCTTTTCTCTTTCCACTCGTGAAAGGTATCCCTGTGATAGATGAGCCATGGGAAGGAGATGAGCGTGGTTTCCGAATGGGCGAAAACGTTCTCCAATGTCTTGTGATAGGCTTTTTCGGAAATGGAAGCGCCAGCTGCATTTTCGTAGGATACATGCGGACGGCCGGCGTCATCGTAGAAAGTGTGTGTCGTGGCGATGGTTTTCGCATGGAGCGTCCCGTCCTGCAGGGAGAGAGCGAGATTCGCCGTCCCATATTCTGCGCCGTCGCGGTATTCATCTGTGAAGGAGTACCACTGTATGCCATCGATGCCGTTCACGCTCATCGGTACGTAGTTCGTCATCATGACATCCGCTTCGGAGCTTGTATCGGGCCATGATCTCCCACATGGGACGAGTGCATCTTTCGCTTCATTCACTTCATAGATCTTTGTATATGTATAGAGCCCCGTACCGCCGCTCTCTGCAACAAGGATCTCCAGGCGACCATTACCGTCAAGATCGCTGCACATATAGCCGACGGTGTCCATATCGAGCTCTCTGAGATCCCAGATATCACGGGCATCCGTGATGAGATGGATCTGCTCTTCTGCATCCTTTACCATCATGGCGGCCTGTGTGGGATGCGCGCATGGCAAGGATGCGAGAGTGAGCAGGATCAGGCATTGGCAGGTATGTTTCCACATGGGGATCGTCTCCTTTTCTTTCGTAATGGTGTCTGTCAAGTGATTCGTGATTTCTCCGACATGCCTCTGCTTGTCAGAAGTGTCTTTCTCCCCCGCCATGGCTACTGCCTGCTGCGGAGTCTCCGCCATCCGGGTCTCTGTCTTTTTCTTTCGGCGTGCGGATACGATTCATGAAGAGGAAGGTGTAAGGTACGTCCTTGTAGGTGGTGAGGCGGCAGACGGGTATCATCGCGTAAGGACGTCGTTTCCTTCTACCTTTACTATATCAAAATGTAATGAAAAAATCACGTTCATGATATAGAGGGATACGGAGGCAGAAGGCATCTTTCTCCATGCCAAAAGATCCCGCCTGCCTACAAGCAGACGGGATCTTTTCAAAACAGATATTTTTTCAAGAAATACACGATGACGCCGGCGAGGAAGATCACAGCGCCCCATACCAGGAAAAACCAAGCAACTGCAAGCACGATCGCGAGGAATGCGATGATGCCTGCGATGTAGAGGGCCTTTTTCCACCACGGGATGGCCTTCACATCGATGAATTCGATATGGATCCCGCCCTGCGGCGCTTCCTTTCGATATTCTTCCCCCTGTTCATTCAGGGTGAGTCCATGGTAGTCCTTCACATCCTCTTCGGACATGCGTCTGGGCTCTTCATGGACTTCCGTGTAGTCTGATTTCTTATCTTCACTCATAAGGATGCAAGTTTTTTATTCAAAAGCTCATTGATGACCTTCGGATTCGCCTTGCCCTTCGTGGCCTTCATGATCTGACCCACGAGAGCACCGACGGCTTTCTTCTTGCCGGCTTTGAAGTCCTCTACGGCTTTCGGATTTTCAGAAACGACTTTGTCGACCAGTTCCTGCAGGGCGCCGGTATCCGAGATCTGTACGAGACCCTGGGCTTTGACGATGTCTTCTGCCTTGCCGCCTTCCTTCCACATGGTGGCGAAGACTTTCTTCGCGATCTTGCCGGAGATGGTGCCTTTGGAGATCAAGGTGAGGAGGCCTGCGAGGTCTTCTGCCTTGACAGGAGCCGCGGCAATCTCGATGCCATCGGTAGAGAGCTGGCTGGCAAATTCGCCCATCAGCCAATTGACAGCAGCCTTCGGTTCTGCGCCGCAAGCGACGCAGGCTTCGAAGTAGTCAGCGGTAGCTTTGTCATTCGTCATGAAGACAGCGTCGGCATCCGAGATACCGAAGTCTTTCATATAGCGCGCTTTTCTGGCATCCGGCAGTTCCGGCAGAGATTTTCTGATCTCTTCGATGTATTCATCTGAGACGGTGAAGGGGACGAGGTCCGGTTCCGGGAAGTAGCGGTAATCATTCGCTTCTTCCTTGGTTCGCATAGACTTGGTGACGCCTTCTTTTTCGTCCCATGTTCTTGTTTCTTGGACGACTTTGCCGCCTTCTTCGAGAAGCTCAGCCTGACGCATCGCTTCGTATTCGATGGCACGTTCTACACCCTTGAAGGAGTTGATGTTCTTGATCTCTGTCTTGGTACCGAGTTCCTTCTGACCGACAGGACGGACGGAGACATTCGCATCGCAGCGCAGGCTCCCCTCTTCCATGCGGCAGTCGGAAATACCGACGTACTGCAGGATTGCGCGCATCTTTTCCATGTAAGCGACAGCTTCTTTGGCAGAACGCATATCCGGCTCGGATACGATTTCCAGAAGCGGCGTGCCGGTACGGTTATAGTCGACCAGCGAATAATCGGAATCGGTGATGGAGGTGCCGTGATGGACGAGCTTCCCGGCATCTTCTTCCATATGGGCGCGGGTGATGCGCAAGCGCTTCACTTCGCCGTCAACTTCGACATCGAGGTAGCCGTGTTCACAGATCGGCAGGTCGAACTGCGAGGTCTGGAAGTTCTTCGGGAGGTCAGGGTAGTAATAGTTCTTGCGGTCGAATTTGCTGAAGCGGGAGATCTCGCAGTTCAAAGCAAGACCGGCGCGGACAGCGTATTCAAGGACTTTCTTATTCAGGACCGGCAGCACGCCCGGCAGGCCGAGACAGACAGGGCATACATTGGTATTCGGATCTGCGCCGAAGGATGTCTTGCAGCTGCAGAAGATTTTGGTGGTGGTCTGAAGCTCGGTATGAACTTCAAGGCCGATGACTACTTCATATTTCATTCCTTGATCTCTCCTTTTGGCGCGGTTTTGGTGAATTCAGGATGAGCCTGTTCGAAGGTGTAGGCTGCCTGCAGGATGGTTTCTTCGGCGAGCGTCTTGCCGATGAGCTGCATGCCGAGCGGCATGGCGTCCTTGAAACCGACCGGAATGGAAATGGACGGTGCACCGATGAGGTTCACCGGTACGGTGCAGATATCTTCCATGTAGAGGGACAGCGGATCGGAGAAGGCTCCGAATTTGAACGAGGTACCGGAAGCCGACGGTGCTGCGATGACGTCGCAGAGCTTGAAGGCTTCGTCGAATTCCTGTTTCAGGAGGGTGCGGACTTTGAGCGCTTTCAGATAGTACGCATCATAGTAGCCTGCAGAGAGGACGTAGTTCCCGAGCATGATGCGGCGCTTCACTTCTTCACCGAAGCCCTGGCTTCTGGTCTTGATATACATATCGATGATATCTTCACCCGGTGCACGGAAGCCGTAGCTGACGCCGTCATAGCGGGCGAGGTTCGAGCTGGCTTCTGCCGGTGCGATGATGTAGTAGACAGAGACACCGCTATTGATATGCGGAATGGAGACGGGAACGATCTCCGCGCCTTCCTTTTTGTAGAAATCAAGAGCCGCATCGATCGCTGCCTTGGTCTCTTCCTTGATGCCTTTGCCGAAGAATTCCTTCGGTACACCGATCTTCATGCCCTTGACATCGCGGACGAGGGCTTTCTTGTAGTCCTTCTTTTCCTGCGGGATGGACGTGGAGTCGCGCGGATCATGGCCTGCGATCGCATTGAGAACGATGGCTGCATCGGTGACGTCTTTGACGAGCGGCCCGATCTGGTCAAGGGACGATGCGAAAGCCAGAAGGCCGTAACGGGAAACAAGGCCATAGGTCGGTTTCAGACCGACGATGCCATTGAAGGACGCCGGCTGACGGATAGATCCGCCCGTGTCCGAGCCGAGGGACCAGATGGCTTCATTTGCCGCGACAGCTGCCGCAGAGCCACCGGAGGAGCCGCCCGGTACATAGTCCGTATTCCACGGATTGCGGGAAGGTCCGAAGGCGGAGCACTCGGTCGAAGAGCCCATGGCGAATTCATCCATATTCGTCTTGCCCAGAGAAATATAGTCTTCCCCTTTCAGCTTTTCGATGACAGTCGCATCATACGGGGATACCCAATGTTCCAGCATGCGGGAGGCCGCGGTGCAGGTCTCGCCTTTGATGCACATATTATCTTTGATCGCGCCCGGGATACCGGCAAGATCGGAGATCTCTTCTCCGGCGGCGATCTTCGCATCGACCTTTGCTGCGACAGAGAGCGCACTCTCATCAGAGGTAGAAAGGTAAGCATGGATGTCCCCTTCTACGCTGTCACGATGCGCGATGATTTTCTTTGTGAGTTCGACAGCGGAGATTTCCTTTTTCACCAGCTGTTCATGGAGATCATGAATCGTGTATTTCACTCGGCTGCCTCCTTAAATAATCTTCGGCACTTTGAAATAGCCGTCTTCCTTTTCCGGCGCATTCATGAGTGCTTCTTCATTCGTAAAAGACTGATGCGGGACGTCTTCGCGCATGACATTGTACTGCTCGACGGCATGCACGGTCGGCGCTACATCAGTCGTATCATACTGGTTCAGTTCTTCCATGTAGGTGAGGATGCTGTTCATGGAGTCTCTCATCTTTTCCAAGTCTTCGTCCGCAAAGGACAGACGGGAAAGAAGAGCGATCTTCTGAGCTTCTTCTGTCGTGATTTTCATAGATACACTTCCCTCTTACTTATTCAAATTGTTGGATAATAGAGAATCCTTATCAGATTATAACACAAATGAAGCGAGCTTTGCAGAAGAAATCGGGTGACTGGTGACTAGGGATTAGTAGCTAGGGATTAGGGATTAGACATCAGATGCCAGATGTCTGATGTCTCCTAGTCTCTTAGTCTTTTATCGCTCTGCAAGGAAGATTTCTCGACTTCGCTCGAAATGACGATACGAGAGAAGGACGCCCCACTAGCCCCTTCCTCTGGAAGGGGCAGGCGAGCGCAGCGAGGCGGGGTTGGCTTCACGCTTGTTGAACAAGCGTAAAATGTTTCGCGCGAATAAAATCTGACGTCTCCCAGTCTTCTAGTCTCTTAGTCTCCCAGTCGTTTATCGCTCTGCAAGGAAGATTTCTCGACTTCGCTCGAAATGACGATACGAGAAGGACGCCCCCACTAGCCCCTTCCTCTGGAAGGGGCAGGCGAGCGCAGCGAGACGGGGTTGGCCTCGCGTATGTTGAATAAGCGGAAAGGAGGTCGTACAAAAAATCTGACGTCTGACATCTCCCAGTCTCCAGCCCCAACAAAAAAGCAGCCCGATGGCTGCTTTTCATTTTTTCTATTATAATACCTGCGAAAGGAAAGCTTTCGTGCGTTCCTCTTTCGTATGCTCGAAGACATCCAGCGGGCGGCCTTCTTCGACGATGACGCCGCCATCAATGAAGAGGACGCGGGAGCCGACTTCTCTGGCGAATCCCATTTCATGTGTTACGACGACCATGGTCATGCCCTCTTCTGCGACTTCACGCATGACATCCAAGACTTCATGCACCATTTCCGGGTCGAGTGCCGAGGTCGGTTCATCGAAGAGGAGCGCTTTCGGCTTCATCGCGAGCGCGCGGGCGATAGCGACACGCTGCTGCTGCCCACCGGAGAGCTGCGGAGGCTTGTAGTCTGCCTTGTCTTCCATCCCGACTTTTTTGAGGAGCTGCATACCGCGGTCATAGGCTTCCTTCTTGGAGATCTTTCTGACCTTCATCGGCGCGAGCATCAGATTCTGAATGACACTCATATGCGGAAAAAGGTTGAATCGCTGAAAGACCATGCCGACTTCCGTGCGGACTTCATTGATATTCTTTTCTCCATTGACAGGCACCCCGTCGAATGTGATGGATCCCGTCGTCGGTGTTTCAAGCCCATTGATGCAGCGCAGCAGCGTACTCTTCCCCGAGCCGGAAGGTCCGATGATGACAACGACTTCCTTCTCCTTGACTTTGACGCTGATGTCTTTCAAGACCGTCAGATCTCCGAATTTTTTGCTGATGTGGGTGATTTCTATCAGATTCTTTTCTTCTGCCATTTATTTTTTCTCCAACATTGCTACCACTCTGGAAATCGCCAGCGTCATGATGAGGTACAGGACAGCGACGGTGGACCATATCTCAAAGGAGCCATAGGTCTGCGCGATGATGAGCTGTCCGCGGCGGGTCAGTTCTTCGAAGCCGATGACGGAAACCAGTGAGGAATCCTTCAGCATCGCGATGAATTCATTGCCGAGCGGCGGAAGGATATTTCGTACAGCCTGCGGCAGGATGATATAGTACATGGTCTGCCACCAGGAAAGGCCGAGCGAACGACCCGCTTCCATCTGCCCCACATCGATTGCCTGGATGCCGGCGCGGAAAATCTCAGATACATACGCGCCGCTATTGATCCCGCAGGCAGCGACGGCCGCCACGAATGGCTCCACGCGATGCCCCGTCACGATCGGGAGAGCGAAATAGATCAGGAAGATCTGTACCAGAAGCGGCGTACCACGGATACAGTCTGCATAGATCGCAGCCAATATGCGCAGCACCTTCACCTTACAGATACGCGCAATACCGACGAAAAGGCCGATGCAGAAGCCGATGAAAACACTGACCGCCGTGATCTCGATAGTGACGCCCGCGCCCAAGAGAAGGATAGGCAGTGCTTTTTCGATAAGTTCAAAATCCATGTTTCATTCTCCTTACTATATATACATGCGTCATGCATGCTTCGATTTCATTTTATTGTACAATTTTACGGAGAGAATAGTCAATAGGAAGCCGGATTTTATTGTATAAAAATACAAAAACTAGAAGCAGGAAATCGGGCATCCGTGCGCTGTAACCGCTAGTCCCTTCCCTTGGAGGGCAGGCGATCGAAGCGAGATGGGGTTGGCTTCACGTATGTCGGAAAAGCGAAAAAGGGATACGATGGAGACATATCAGATGTCTGATGTCATTCCGCCTTCCCTGTTTACCAACCTTCGCCCCTCAAGCCATGCACGCAGCAAAAAAGACGCCGCGATTTCTCGCAGCGCCTTCCTATGCTGAATTATTTGGACAGTTCTGGGAACCAGAGACCGATCTCTCTCTGTGCGGTTTCTACTGCATCGGAAGCATGGACAACATTTTCATCGATGGAAGTAGCGAAATCGCCGCGGATGGAGCCAGGAACAGCTTCGAGCGGGTTGGTAGCGCCGTTGATCTGACGAACAGCTGCGACAGCGTTTTCACCTTCGATGACCATAGCCAGTACCGGACCGGAGGTGATGAAGTCGATGAGAGCTTTGAAGAAGCCTTTGCCTTTGTGTTCAGCATAGTGTTCTTCAGCAAGTTCTACCGGGACCTGAATCATTTTAATCGCATGAATGGACAGACCTTTTCTTTCGAAGCGGGAGATCACTTCGCCGCAGATGTGTTTCTTCACGCCGTCCGGCTTTACGAGTACGAGAGTTTTTTCAATGTTAGCCATAATAGCCTCCTTAAAAAGAATGCATTTCTGCTGCGATTTCACGCAGCTTTTTTACACGCTCCTCCGTGGAAGGATGCGTAGAAAACAGATTGGCCACGCCGCCGACTCCGGCAAGCGGATTGATGATGAAAAGGCCGCTGGTCGCTGGCTTTGCATCGGGGATGACACGATGATGGGCATAGTCATCGAGCTTCAAGAGTGCACTGGCAAGAGCCAGAGGCTTCCCGCAGATCCTTGCACCTGAAGCATCCGCCATGTATTCGCGGGAACGCGACAGGGCGAACTGGATGAGAGACGCTGCAAGCGGCGCGATGACGATGGTCACGATGAGGGCGATCGGATTCGAACGGTTGCCGTCTTCATCTCTGGCCGTACCAAAGATCGCTGCCCACTGCGCTATATTTGCGATGTAAGAGATCGCGGTTGCTATCGACGCCGACAGGGTCATGATGAGCGTATCACGATGTTTGACATGGGATAATTCGTGGCTGATGACCCCGGCCAGCTCATCGCGGTTCAGCATGGAAAGGATGCCCTCTGTCACTGCGACAGCCGCATGTTCCGGATCTCGTCCCGTAGCAAAAGCATTCGGCACATCGGTCGGAATGACATAGAGACGCGGCATCGGAAGCTCCGCCTTCCGGCAAAGCTCTCGCACCAGCTCATAGAGCTCGGGCACCTGCGATTCGGCCAAAGGCTGGGCATTGTAAGCGCGAAGCGCCATCTTGTCTGAATTCCAGTACGTGTAGAAATTGATCGCCAGAGAAATGAGAAACATGGTCATCGCGCCGTTCTGACCACCTACGACACCGCCGATAGCCATCAGGATCAAGCTGAGCAGTGTCAGAAGCATGACTGATTTGACTCTGTTCATACAGAAGACCTCACTTTATAGAATTTTATGAATGTACGTGAAAATAAAAAATGGTCGGAACGACATGATTCGAACATGCGACCTCTACCACCCCAAGGTAGCGCTCTACCAAACTGAGCTACGTCCCGACGATTACTACATGAAATAGGATACACAATTTGGACGGATTTGTCAAGGTGGACGGGATGAGAGGTTCAAGGCTTGCCTCGTGGGAGATGTCCTGCGTTCTTCAAATGACACATCTCTCCTCATCCGCCTTCTCCGCCGGGGAAGGCTTCGAAAGAAGAATACCGCAAGCGTGATCTCCCACCGTCGGCGGCCTACAATCCCAGTGCCCTCTCCCATCTTGCCTTGAAGTCGGCAAATGCATCCAGAGCCTCTTTCTCGTCTTTTCCTTTGAGGGAATAGTAGATCTTGATCTTCGGCTCCGTGCCGCTCGGGCGTACGGCCATCCAGCCGCCTGTCTTTACCTTATATTTCAGGACATTTTCCTTCGGCAGATCACCGATACCGGCTTCAAAGTCAATGACGGAGTCGATCTCTGGGAATATCTCCTTCACATCGATGTCCCTGAGATGCTTCATGATGCCGCGGATCTTTGCAAGGCCTTCGATCCCTTTCAGGGTATAGGATGTGGTCTTGTCGTAGTAGTAGCCGAAGTCGGTATAGAGCTCATCGAGCACATCGGAAAGCGTCTTTCCCTCATTCTTGAAGTAAGCCGCCATTTCACAGATGAGCATGGCAGAAACGACCGCATCTTTATCCTGTGCGTGCGTCCCGGCAAGGTAGCCGTAGCTTTCTTCATAGCCGAAGAAGAAGTCATGCGCGGGATCCTTTTCCCACTGGGAGATCTTTTCTCCGATATACTTGAAGCCGGTCAGCGTTTCTACGACCTTCAAACCATAGCGGCGTCCGATTTCTGCGCCAAGCTCACCGGTCACGACCGTTTTTACCATGGTGGATGCCGGTGTCAGCGTCTCTTTTCGGGTGAGGCAGAGGAAGTATGTCAGGAGCGCGCCCATCTGATTTCCGGAAATCAGGACAAAGTCCTCCCCTTTTCGTACTGCGCTGCCGATGCGGTCACTGTCCGGGTCAGTCCCGATGACGATATCTGCGCCCACTTCTTTGGCGAGGGCGATTCCCATCGAGAGAGCGTCTTCATTCTCCGGATTCGGCGCAGAGACGGTCGGAAAGTCGCCATCCGGCAGCTCCTGCTCCTTCACGATATGCACATCGGTGAAACCGGCTTCCGCCAGAATGCCCTGGACGGGCTTTGCCCCACTGCCGTGAAGCGGTGTGTAGACAATGGAGAGCGGCGGCGGATTTCCCTGATACAGGGACTGCCGGAAGATCGCGGTCAGAAAGCGGGTGACAGTTTTATGTCCCAGCCAGTTCATGAGGGCATCATTTCCCTCATCTTCGATATGCGAAAGATCTGTCACCGCTTCGACATAAGCCGTCAGGACGTCTGCATCCTTCGGCACCAGCTGCGCGCCATTGGCACCATAGACCTTGTATCCATTGTATTCTGCCGGATTGTGGCTCGCTGTCACGACCACACCGGCCGCGGCATGGAAATATTTGACCGCAAAAGAAAGGACAGGAATGGGTTCGAGTTCTTCGAAAATGCGGACGGGAATCCCGGCCGATGTCAACACACGAGCGGCTTCTTTCGCAAAGTCATCGGAATGATTTCTGGAATCATAGGCAATGACCACACCCTGTGAAAAAGTCTTCGGATGCTCCTTTTTCAGATAATCAGCAAGCCCTCTTGTCGCTTTGGCGACCGTATAGCGATTCATGCGGTTCGTGCCCGCGCCCATGATACCGCGCAGCCCGGCTGTACCAAATTCCAGATCCTTATAAAAACGATCTTCGATCTCTTTTTCGTCCGTCAGGCGCAGGAGCTCTTCCTTCGTCTCTTCATCCGCCCATGTCAGCCAGTCTTTATATGTTTCCTGATAGCTCATTCGTATCCTCCTTCATAGAAATCGGTGAAGTCATATTTTCATTATTATAATGGATACAGAAATGGATTGCCAACGGAGATATTAGAAGCCGCTCATTGGTTTTGTTATAAAAGAATGCAGTATTTTTTTACAAACAAGGATTCTGATAAACAAATGTTTCTATTTTCTCTCGAATAAGGTATAATAGAGACAAGTTGAGAGCAAGAAATCAAAGAAAGGACCTTCCCATGAGAAAAAAAAACAATCCGAATGAACTGACCACACGCGAAAAATCGATCCTTGAATTTATCCGTCAGAAGATCTGGGACAGCGGCTTCCCCCCGACTGTCCGCGAGATCGGAGAGGCGGTCGGTCTGCGCTCGACATCCACCGTGCACAATTATCTGAAGCGTCTGGAACTTAAGGGCGCGATCCGCAAGAATCCTGACTCTTCGCGTGCGATCGAAGTCGTAGCCGATACTTGGCGCCGCAAGAAGATGATCCCGATGCCGCTCGTCGGAGCCGTCCGTGCAGGCGAACCGATCACCGCAGATGAACACACGGAGTCCGTCTATCCCCTGCCGGCCGAACTCATCGGCAAGGATAACAACTGCTTCATGCTCATCGTTCGAGGCGACAGCATGATCAATGCAGGCATCCATGAAGGCGACTACCTCATCGTTTCCGAGCAGGATGACGCGCAGGATGGCGACATCGTAGTCGCACTCATTGGCAATGAAGATGCGACCGTCAAGCGCTTCTACAAAGAGGAGGATCACATCCGTCTGCAGCCGGAAAATGATGAGTACCAGCCGATCATTGCCAAAGAAGTCATCATCCGCGGCAAAGTCATCGGCCTCTACCGGCATATGTGAGTTTTTAGTGACTGGTCACTAGTGACTGGGGACTGAAATTAGTATTCAGGAAGTAGCTAGGGATTAGTAGCTAGGGATTAGAAATTTTTCCCACTGGACAGCTAGTCTCAATTTGTTTTCATTACAAAAAGCCATGGAGAATATCGCAATGCGATACAATCCATGGCCTTTTTGATTTCGAAAAAAGCAGAATGTGAGATCCTAATCCCTAGCCACTAGCTACCAGTCCCTAGCCACTAGTCATTTCCCAAAGCTCATGCAGGAAACCATCGCTGCGAGCTTGGGTCCGATCTTCGGCACGCCCTGTACGTCTTCCGGCTTTACTGCACGGATGACGACGATGGCTATGAGGTAGACCACGCCGCCGACAGCAATGGAGGCGAGTGTCGAAAGGGTATTGCTGTGAATCAGGGTAAACGCCGCATGATACACACCGAGCACGACTGCACCCATGATGCCTGCTGCGATGAAAAGCTTCACGGTATGGAGAATATCCATCGTATAGCGTCTGTATTTATAGAGGAAAATCAGATTCAGAACAGCCGCCACACCGAAGTCCGCATTCGTCGCCCATGCTGCGCCGAGCACGCCCCACGCCGGGATGGCGGTGAGATTCCAGGAAAGGAAGACCTTCACACACGCCGAAACGACCATGTTCAGGAACGGGATCGCGGTCTTACCCATCCCCTGCAGCACGCCTGTCGTGACCTGCTGCACACCGAGCAGGAATACGCCAAAGCTCATGACGGCGATACACGGACCGGCATCGCGGGTCGCGTACAGCATATCGGAGATCGGAGTCGCGATGACACACATCCCGATGAAAGCAGGTATCGTGATGAGATTGGCTAGACGCATCGCCGTGTCTGTACGCATCATGACGACATCATCCTTCTTCTGCGCGATGGCTTCCGAAATGACAGGCACCAGACTGGCCGCCAAAGACGCCGTCACGATAGTCGGCATATTGACGAGCGCCGTCGCCATGCCTGTCAGATAGCCGAAGAGTGTCGTCGCTTCTTCGACAGCAAATCCTGCCACTTCCAGACGACGCGGCACGATCAGCAGATCGATATTTGAAACGATCGGCAGCATGATATTCGCCAGAGAGACCGGAATGGCAAGGACCAGCAGTCTTTTGATGATCGACATCGCACTCTGCGGCTTGATAGAGGTATCCTGCTCAGAGGCCAGCTCATTACGCCAGTTTCTTGTCATGTAATAGAAGCCGATCAGGACAAGGATCCCCATAAAAGCACCCGGTGCTGCCCCCAGCGTAGCACCCGCAGCACCGAACTCCAGACCATACGGCAGCAGGATGACCGCGAAAGCGATCATCGTCACGACACGGACGACCTGCTCTAAGATCTGCGAGACCGCCGTCGGCGTCATCAGCTGCAGCCCTTGGAAATACCCGCGCAGCGTCGCGAGCAGCGTCGCGCAGAAAACCGCCGGAGAGAGGGCCAAGAGCGACCAGTACGCTCTCTGGTCACGCACGATGCCGGTATCGACCAGCCACTGTGCGCCGAAAAAGAGCAGTCCGCTGAAAAGGACTCCCGTCATGATGAGTGCAATCATGGAAATACGGAAGACCTTCTGTCCACCGAAATAGTCGTTCACCGCATTTCTTTCTGCAACCATGATGGAGATCGCGACCGGCAGTCCCGCAGAAGAAACAGAAAGACAGAGCAGATAGATCGGATATGCCATCTGATACAGTCCGATCCCTTCCCCGCCGAGCAGGCGCGAGAGGTAAATGCGGCTGAAAGCACCGATGAATTTGACAATGATCCCAGCAATAGTCAGGATCAATGCCCCTTGAATAAAAGAATTTTTACGCATGTTTCACCTTTTTGCAACATATGACTCCCTGCGAGATCGACTCTCGCAGGCGTTACTATATAGTCATATCAGATTTAAGCGAAATTGTAAAGGTCAATTCGTTTCATGGAATATGTTCGGGGACAAAGCTGTGTGAAAGACGTCAGCGAAACAGATCCGGTCATGGTCATTGTTTCCCTGTTTCCCTTTTCAGCTCATCCATAAAGTCAGCCATCCAGTCTGTCATTGTCCCTTTGATAAGTGCCTTATGGATACGGAGCTTGGCTGGAGATCCCGGAAGGAATTTCAGATACGGGAGCCATGTCTTTGGAAGCTTCATCGGATCCCACCCATGCATGAAGCTTTCATCAGCCCAGGTGACAAGGAGGCTGTCCCCCTCATCGATGATGCTTCCGATTCCCAGATGACGTGCTTTCACACGGATCTCCGAGATACGGAAGAGCTTCTCCGCCGGCTGGCTTGGCGTACCGAAGCGATCGATCACCTCATCGATGAGATCGGTGAGTGTTTTCTCATCTTCTATCGCCGCAAGGCGTCGATAGATCTCCATCTTCTGTTCCTGATTTGCGATATATCCGCTGTCAAGATACGCATCCTGACGGAACTCGATCGTGGTATTCGGCAGCTTCTTCGGTACAGGCCGGTTCTCACGGACGGCGCGCAGTCGCTCCACCGCTTCCTCAAGCATGGAGCAGTATGCCGCAAAGCCGATGCTGGCGATATTACCATGCTGCTCTCTCCCGAGAAGATTTCCGGCACCGCGGATCTCCAGATCCCGCATGGCGACTTTGAAGCCGCTTCCGAGCTCGGTGAATTCACGGATCGTATCCAGTCGTTTTTCTGCCACCTCGGAAAGCACCTTCCCTCGCCGGTAGAAGAACCACGCCCGTGCGATCTTTTCAGAACGACCGACGCGCCCTCGCATCTGATAGATCTGTGAAAGCCCCAGGCGGTCAGCATCATAGACAAGCATGGTATTCGCATTCGGCTGGTCCAGACCATTCTCGATGAGCGTCGTGCAGAGAAGGACATCATACTTTCCCTGATAGAAATCGAGCATGACTTTTTCGAGCTGCCGCCCTTCCATGCGCCCATAGGCGATGCCGATGGTCACATCTTCGGGAAGAATGCTTCGCAAATGGTCAGCCATCGCACCGATCGTTTCGATGCGGTTGTAGACGAAGAACGTCTGCCCGCCTCGCTCTTTCTCACGGAGAATCGCATCTTTGACGATATGGTCATCGTACTCCGTCACATACGTCTGGATCGCATGGCGATTCGATGGCGGCGTCGTGATCGTCACCATATCGCGGACGCCGGTGAGACTCATGTGAAGGGTACGAGGGATCGGTGTCGCAGACAGTGTCAGCACATCGATGCCGGATGCCAGAGATTTCCACTTCTCCTTCTGCACGACACCGAAGCGCTGCTCTTCATCGACGACGAGAAGCCCTAGCTTCTTCGGATGCACCTTCTTATTCAAGACCGCATGGGTACCGATGACCACATCCAGCGTGCCGCTTTCCATCTCCTGATAGATGCGGTTCTTTTCCTTCACAGTCGTGAAACGGTTCAATACCGCCAGACGGACGCCGAAGCTTTCCATCCGTTCCTTGAAATTCTTATAATGCTGCTCCGCGAGGACCGTCGTCGGGCAAAGGACGAATGCCTGATAGCCGGACATGATGCATTTGAAGACAGCTCGCATCGCGACTTCCGTCTTTCCAAAGCCCACATCTCCGCATAGGAGCATATCCATCGGCATCGGTTTTTCCATGGCTTTTTTGATGGCATCGATCGCGAGGAGCTGATCTGTCGTTTCCACATAGGGGAATGTGTCTTCGAATTCACGCTGCTCAGCCGTATCCGGGGCAAAAGCGATCCCCTGCGTGATCTCACGCTTCGCATAGACGGCAAGCAGCTTTTCTGCCAGTTCCTCGATGGACTTTTTGGCCTTCGCCCGCGCCCTCGTCCACGCATTGCTTCCCATGTCATGGAGCTTCGGCGTTTCCCCTTCCGGGCCGATATATTTTTCCAGCGAAGAAATCTTTTCGACGGGAAGATAGAGCTTGTCATTTCCCGCATACTGGATCGTGATATAATCCCTGTGAATGCCGGAAAGCTCGATGGTACGGATCCCGAGGTACTTGCCGATACCATGCGTGGCCTGCACGACATAGTCGCCGGGATTCAGATCTGAGAAATAGCGGATCTGCTTCCCCTTCGGACCAGAACGCACGCGGCGCACCTTCTGTTTCCCCAGTACATCTCCCGCTGTAATGACAGCCAGTGTATCATCGGTAAGCTCAAAGCCTTCCGACAGAAGGCCATGGATCAGCGTGACCTTCCCCGCCTCCAGCGTGCGGCTCTGTGGGATGTGAAAATCAGAAAAAAGCGCGGAAAGCTCCCTTTCCTCCGAGGGCCGGGGAGCGAGAGAGAGGACTTTCCATCCCTTTGCGAGCAGATTTTTGAGATCCTCCATGAAGATCGGGATCTGCCGCTGGTAGTTCGTCATGGTGTGACCTTGCCATGCCACATCCCGCTCCGTATCAAAGCCTGTCAGTTTTCGCTTGAGCAGAGTGCATACGATTTCCTTATTCTTCGCCTTTCGCGCCTGTCCGATGACCTCTTTCCAGGATAGCGCCGCCTTTTTATGCGCGGCATCCTCCTTGAAGTATCGTTTCAGTGCCTCCTCACACCGCTGCGGTTCATCATAAAAGACAAGGGCCTTCGAAAGGTACGAGAAAACAAGCGCCTCTCCCCCGCCCTGTCCGTCAAGCGGCAAGAAAAACTGCGATTTTCTGTCATCGATAGAGCGCTGCGTATCCTCATCAAAAAGCCGCACGCTGTCGACCTCATCATCAAAAAGCTCTATGCGGACAGGATGCTCTTCATTGATAGGGAAAATGTCGATGATGTCACCGCGCACCGCAAAATGACCGCAGCGCTCGACCTGATCCACCCGTTCATAGCCGGCAGACGTCAGTTTCTCCTGCAAAGCGTCCCATCCGATTTCCTCTCCGCTAGAAACCTGAAATGCACTCTCCTCCAGCTGCGATGGGCTGACCACCTTCTGCGCCGCTTCCACGGCCGTAGCAAGAATGATGCCCGGTCTTCCTGTCAGCATGGCTCCCAATGTCCGCATTCGGTCACGCAAACGCTCCGAACCGGAGAATGTCACCTGAAAGCCGGTCTCTTCGACGAGTGGAAAGGAATAAATAGGCGTCTCCGGCAGGAAGAAAGCGAGATCTTCTTCCCAACGGAAAATATCCTTCTGCTCGGGCACGACGACGATGGCCGTCCCGAAAGACTGCATGGCCGCCGAGAGCGCCAGCGCCTTCTGCGAACTTGCGATCCCCGTCAGGACTGTCGGTGAAGAAGCGGAATCCATCTCCCAGGAATGAGACAGCCGCGCCGCACACTCTTTCGCAAGCTGCGGCCCCATCGCGGTATCCATCACAAAAGGCGGAAGCGCTGCCGCAGCAGCACGCACATCTGCGATCATCGGGATCTTTTCAGTCATTCTTCTCCCTCCCAACCATACGCTGTCCGCTTGACCTCTTTCTCTCCATGAAGCGTCCAGATACGAGATAGGATGGATGTCCCCTGATACATGAAATCCGGGCAGACATCCGCCATCGGGACCAGCACAAAAGGCCGCTCCCAGAAATAGGGATGCGGCAAATGAAGAAATGGGGTATCACTCTGGATGCCGTCACTGTAAATCAGATCCAGATCCAGCGTCCTCGGCCCCCAATGCACATCTCGGGTGCGTCCAAACTCTTTTTCGACAGACAGCAAAAGCGCCATCAAATCGTCGGCAGGTCCTTCCCAGCTGATCTCCATCACAGCATTCAGAAAGACAGGCTGGTCGGTTTTGCCCCAGGGCAGCGTCTCATAGATGGCAGACTTCTTCTCGATATGAAGTCCCTCTGCCGCCTCGAGCGTTGCGGCCGCCTGCCTCAGAATGGCCAGCGAATTCCCCTGATTAGACCCAAGGGAAATGATATATTTTTGATTCATTTTTCTCTCTTTTTGGTCAGTGTCACTGATACATCGTCCAGAATCCCGGGAATGGGAGAACCTGGTTTGTGAACCGTGGTCGTAATCTCATCTACCAGCGGAAAAGCAGCGAGAACATCTGCATTGATGACGCCGGCGAGGCGTTCCAGCAGCTTGTAAGGGCCGCCCTCCGCCCGTTCTTTCACCATCTGGTACACTGCTACATAATTCACAGAGTCTTCGAGACAGTCCGTCTCTCCGACCTTGGATAAATCAAGATGCAGCTCCACATCGATATAAAAACGCTGTCCTAATTTCGTCTCCTCCGGCTCATCACCGTGATAGCCGAAAAAGGCCATGCGAGTCAGTTTGATCGTATCCATGCGTATCCCTCATTCGTTATAAAAGATCAATGCCCAGCAGCAGAAGCCTGACGCCCTCCCCGGGAGCAACGTCGCAAGGAAACCCGTCAGCTCCCAGCGGACAGTACTTCGATCGCCTTCTGATAGACAGAGTCGGTGGATGGATCGAAAGGAAATCCTGTCTGCGAGACTTCAATATCCGGATGGATGCCCACCTTGTCGATCATCTTACCGGAAGGCGTCCGATACTCTGCAATAGAGATCTTGAGTGCCTTCTGCTCGCCGGCGTCAAAGACCGCCTGCACCGTCCCTTTGCCATAGGAATTTTCCCCAATGATGGTTCCTTCCTGTTTATCCTGCACCGCACCGGCCAGGATCTCAGAAGCACTAGCACTATTCTTATCGATCAGGACAACCATCGGCAATGGATCCTCTATTCCCTCGATATCGTAGGACTCTGACTCGCCATTCTTGGTGTGATAGCTCACGACCGTTCCCTTGGTGAGTATCTGATTCGCCACATCAGTCACTGCATAGATCATCCCGCCCGGATTCATGCGAACGTCAATGATCAGCTTTCTGGCTCCGGCGATCTTCAAAGAAGCGAGCTGGTCACGGAAATCATCGGCGGTGTGCTTCCCGAAGGAGAAAATATGAATGTAGCCAATATCGTCACCGGCCATAGCACTCTGCACCGTCGGCATGGAGATCTCTGACCGTTCCACGGTAAAATGCATGGTTTCGCCATTCCGTTTGACATCGATCTCTACCGTCGTTCCTTTTTCTCCGCGGACAGCCGATGCCGTTCCTGTAAGACCGAGTGCATCCGTTTCTTTGCCATCGATGGCGAGAAGTACATCTCCGGCATCAAGCCCCGCATCATGCGCTGTACCACGGTCGAAAACCTTCAAAATGACCGGTCTGCTGTTCTCTCCCTGCCCCATGACGACGCCGATCCCGCCATATTCTCCCGTAGCGCTCTGCATGAAGGATTCATACGCATCCCCGGAAAGTACCATGGTATAAGGATCGCCGACAGAGGCAAACATCCCCTGCGATGCTCCGGCAAAGAGCGTCTTATCCTCTATCGGACGGAAGTAGTTCTGCTTGATCTCTTGAAAATCAAGCAGGAATGTAATGAGTGCCTTCGGATCATCCGTAAAGCGGAATACCGCACCTCCAGCCAAAGATGCGGTACATACCATCCCCAGCACAAAGCCGGGCGCATAGTTTTTGAAAAAATGCCAGATTTGTTTTTTCATCATAAATATCCCATAGGATCGACAGCCTGCCCATTGACCTCTACTTCGAAGTGGCAGTGAGGCCCCGTCGAGTTTCCGGTCGAGCCGGCAAAGGCAATGACATCCCCTTTCGACACAGACTGCCCTTCCGATACATTGAGAGACTGGTTATGCCCATACAGCGTCTGCATACCGCCGCCATGATCAATGATGACGGCATTACCATAGCCACTGATCCAGCCGGAATAAATGACAGTCCCGCTGTCTGCTGCATGGATCGGCGTACCATAGTCGACACCGATATCCATCCCCGAGTGATAGATGGTACGGCCGAAGATCGGATGGGTACGATATCCGTAGGGAGACGTGATGACACCGCTGCATGGCCAGGAAAGCTGTCCCGTGCCCTGCACATAGTTATCATCACTGCCGCCGCTTTCTTCCTGCTGCGCCTGCCTTGCCGCCTCTGCCTGCCGGATTCGCTCCTGAATGAGATCCTTGACAGCATTCGAACGGGCAATGAGATCCTGCTCCATCTGTGCTGCTGCCGCCTTATTGGCTTTCGCATTATCGAGGACTCTCTGCTGCTCGGCTTTCTTCTTCGCGACCTCTGCCTGTACCTTCTTCGCTTCTTCTGCCAATGCATCGAGCCGTGCCCGATCCTGCTCCAATTCGGCTTTCTTTGCTTCGATTTTCGCCTTCTGATCCTGGATCTCCAGAATCAGGCTGAAGTCAGACTGGATAATGCGTTTCAAAAGTTCCAGTCGGTTCGCAAAATCACTGAAGCTTTTCGCCCCCATGATGACTTCCAGATAATTCAGCTGACCGAATTTATAGATCGAACGCACACGAAGATTCAGCACCTTTTGGCGCTCTTCCAGATAGGCCTGCGCTTTGCGGATCTCTTCCTCCGTCTGGCGGATCTCCGCATTCACCTTCGCCTGCTCGTCCTGAATGCTCTTCAGATGGGCATTCGCCGCGTCAAGATCTGCCTGAATGGCTTTCAACTTGACAGCGACATCTTCGATGATCTGCTGCCAGCTCTCCTGTGAAGAACGTGACTCATCGATCTGCCCCTGAATATCCTGTAGCTCATCCTCCAGATCGTCTGCGATTGAGGGAACCACCGCCCCTGTCAGCAGCAAAGAGGCGATCGCTGCCGAAAGTATCTTCTGATGTGTTTTCATGATTACACCTTCATATACTTACGGAGCGAAATGGCACTCCCCATGACACCGATCACAATGCCTGCCGCCAAAATAATGAGAGTGGTATATCCCATAAATGGCCAGAGCGGAATCATCGGAATGAAGACAAGACCAGCTGCTGCCATTTCGGAGACGACCGTTTTATAGCCTTCCCACAGAATGAGCGAAGCAAATCCGGATCCTAAAAAACCGATGACCATGCCTTCGAAAAGGAAAGGCCAGCGAATGAAGCCATTGGAGGCACCGACGTACTTCATGATCTGGATCTCTCTTCTTCTGGCAAAAACCGTAAGGCGGATGGTATTAGAAATGATAAAGAGCTCGGCACCAGCCAGGAAGATGATGAGTACGATCCCCGAGAGACGGATGACCTGTGCAACTTTATAAAGCTGTTCGATAATATCCTTCCCATACTGGACAGTCTCGACACCCTGATACTTGGCGACAACTTCCGCCGCTGTTTTCAGCTGCTCCGGCGTCTGGAAGGACATCTGGTACGATGCGGGGAGAGGATTGCCATTGATAGCATCGAGAAGCCCCTGCTGATCCCCCATGCGTTCACGGAAATCCTTCATCGCCTGGTCTTTGTTTGTGAATTTGATCTCCTTCATGCCGGGCTGTACTTTCAGATACTTGCCGATCCCCATGACCTGATCAGTCGTGAGCCCATCCTTCAGATAAACCGTCATCTCGACCTGATTTTCAAGGTAAGACGCCATGTGGTTGATATTCAGCACGGCTGAAAGAAAGACGCCCAAGATAAACATAGATAATGTCACGGTCAAGACGGAAGCGATGGCCATGAAGCGATTTCTGAAAAGGGAACGGAATGTTTCACCCCAGAAATAGGATAATGAACTAAACATTCAGGTCATAGCCTCCCTTTTTTACATCATTCACGATATGCCCTTCTTCGATCATGACGACACGTTTATGCATCGCATTGACCAGATCCTTGTTATGAGTGACCATGATGATGGTCGTCCCCATGTGGTTGATCTCGTTGAACAGCTTCATGATATCTTCCGACGTATTCGGATCCAGATTTCCCGTCGGTTCGTCCGCGATGAGAAGGATCGGCTGGTTCACCAGAGCACGGGCAATCGCCACGCGCTGCTGTTCACCGCCCGAGAGCTTGGAAGGAAGCTCCTTCTCCTTTCCGCGCAGTCCGACTAGATCCAGCACACGCTGTACCTTCGGCTTGATCTCACGGCTCTTTGCCCCCGTAACGCGAAGAACAAAGGCAATATTTTCGTATACGGTCTTTTCGGAGAGCAGTCTGAAATCCTGAAATACAATCCCCAGCGTACGCCGATAGTATGGGATCTTACTGGATTTCAGCTTATTGATCGTAAGACCATTGACAACGACTGTGCCCTGTTCCGGCACCAGCTCATGCGTCAAAATTTTAACAAATGTCGATTTACCGGCGCCGGAAGGGCCCACGATAAAAACGAACTCTCCTTTATCGATATGAATATTAATGTTACTGAGCGCGGTGTGTTTTGCATCGTACTGCAGGGACACCTGATCAAACGTAATCATTAAATCCTCACTTCCTGGCGATCAATGCGGCTGCTTCTTCCGCAATGTGTTCTGCGGTGAGACCATATTTTTCAAGCAGATCATCAGCTGTACCGGATTCACCGAAGGTGTCTTCCGTTCCGATCATAGACATCGGTACCGGTTTATGGAGACAAAGTACCTCAGCGACAGCGCCGCCAAGCCCACCTTTTACCGTATGTTCTTCACAGGTCAGGATCGCACCAGTCTCTTCTGCCGCTTTCAGGATGGCTTTCTCATCGATCGGTTTGATGGAGCTCATGTTGATCACACGCGCAGAAATTCCTTTTTCTTTCAAAAGCTCTGCTGCTTTCACAGCTTTAGCGACCATGATACCGCAGGCGATAATGGTCACATCACTGCCGGAAACCGCTTCATAAGAAACGCCCGGAGTGAAGGTATAATCCTCTGGACAGATATCATCGCATTTCGCGCGGCCCATACGGATATACACCGGACCATGGTAGTCCGCTGCCCACTTGATCACAGCTTTCGTCTCAGCGGCATCAGCCGGAACGACAACCGTCATATTCGGCAGCGCACGCATGAGTGTAATGTCTTCGAGCATCTGGTGGGTCGCACCATCTTCACCGACCGTCAGGCCGGAATGAGTGACCGCCACTTTGACATTCAGTTTCGGGTAGCAGATGGAGTTTCTGATCTGTTCATACGCTCTGCCCGCACCGAAAACAGCAAATGTCGAAGCGAATGGGATCTTGCCAGCCGCAGCAAGACCCGCTGCCACGCCCATCATATTCCCTTCAGCAATGCCAGTATCGAAGAAACGATCCGGATATGCTTTGGCAAAAACCTGCGTCTTGGTGGATGCAGAGAGGTCAGCATCCAAAACTACGATATCAGGATTTACAGCACCGAGTTCTTTCAGTGCTTCACCGTATGCGTCACGAGTTGCCTTACCCATCATTCTGCCTCCACTGCTTTAATAAATCTTTCACATTCTTCTTTGCTTGGTGCCTTGCCATGCCAGCCGACCTGGTTTTCAATTTCCGGTACGCCTTTGCCCTTGACCGTCTTCATGACGATCATGGTCGGTTTGCCGGAAATGGTCTTTGCCTCTTCAATGGCTTCATGAAGTTTTTCCATATCATGCCCATCGGTTTCGATGACATGCCAGCCAAAAGCCTGAAATTTTTTTCCGATAGGAAGTGAGGACATAACCTCTGTGATCGGTCCATCGATCTGCAACCCGTTGTTATCTACGAAAGCCGTCAGATGGTCGAGCTTGTAATGCGCCGCATACATGGCTGCCTCCCAGACCTGTCCTTCTTCGAGTTCGCCATCCCCCAGGATCGCATACACTCTCCAGTCAGCCTTGTCCATCTTGGAAGCAAGCGCCATACCGCAGGCAGCACTGATGCCCTGCCCCAGAGAACCTGTCGTCATGTCGACACCCGGTGTATGTTTCATGTCCGGATGCCCCTGCAGCATATGACCTGCCTGACGAAGTGTATCCAGCTCTTCTTTGGGGAAATATCCTTTTTCTGCCAGTACGGCATAGAGGGCCGGTGCTGCATGGCCTTTGGAGAGGACCAGACGGTCACGGTCAGCCTTCTTCGGATCTTTGGGATCTACCTTCATTTCATGGAAAAACAGTAAGGTCAGGATGTCCGCGGCGGAAAGAGAACCACCCGTATGGCCGGAGTTGGCTTTGGTGATCATTTTCAAAATGTCGATGCGTACATCTTTTGCCTTGCTTTTGAGAGCAGTAAGCTCTTCTGCTGTCAGCTGACTCATTTGTTTTCCTCCTTGTGATTCACTAAAGATTTCAATATTTTTACATTCTCACAAGCCTGTTTTCTCAGCTCGTCGACTTGCTTCCATTCTTCTGGCGAGGCCGGCGCATCCAGGAAACGGCAAGTATCCTTGTACAATGTTTCAGCATCCATATGATGAATCGAGCAGGATGCTTTTCTATGAATCAGTGCCAAGAAATTATCGATTTTCGGATCATAAGAGATACCCAGAAAAGGGACATGCATCAAGGCAGAGAAGATCATGGCATGCAGCCGCATACCCACGACGACATCCATATTTCCCATGAGCGAAATCAACTCTTCAATACTGTAGGATTCTTTTAGCACATGGACTCGGTCGCTCTCTTCGATCTCTGCTTCCGCTGCGCGCTTGTCTTCCGGAAACTGCATCGGAATCAAGACGACCGAGCAGTCCTTCTCCCGGGTGAGCCGCTCGATATAGGCACGAAGCGGCTTCATCCAGCGAGAAGTATCCGCCCAGCTGCGTATGGCGATACCGACCCGTTTCTTCGAAGGGTCCACATGATTCCTTGCGAGGATTTCCTTCCCTTTCTCCAAAGAAACAGGATCAAGAGAAAGTACAGCGTCCGCCGTCGTATAAATGGTGCGATGTACCCCGAGTCGCTGAAGAAATCCCTTCGACTCACTGTCACGCACCGTGATGGCATCCACATGGTTTAATACATGCTTCAGTATAATACGGATGATGCGGTAACGCACAGGACCGATCCCCTGCGAATAGAGGAAGACCTGTTTCCGGAAAAGCACACCAACAATGATGATGGTGAGATAATAAATCATGCTTTTCCAGCTGGTCACATCCTGCAGCAGGCTCCCGCCGCCACTGATCAGGAGATCTGTCCGAAAAAGAGATGAGAGGATCGGCAGAATGCCGAATCGAGGCACAGCCTTCACTCCGAAGGTTCTTGCCGTATCCGAAGGATTTCCCGAGATCACAGTAATAGAGGGCGCATCGAAGGTCTTCCGAAGCGCCTGCAGTATGGCAAGCAGCATCGCTTCATCCCCGGCATTATGAAATCCATAATAACCGGAGATCACAATATTATACTTTGCCATATCGTTCTCCAAAGAACTTCGTCAGACGGACAAGGATCATGACTGCAAGAAGTGCGCCCACCATAGAGAGCGTGCCGGCGGCCAGACCATCCAGTCCACGAATAAAGCTAAGAACAAACGGACTCCTCATGTGTGCGAAAGTTTCCACCATAGATCCCTGCCCGATCGTCACGGCGACGATCAGGAAATAGTGCAGGAGCTGCGGCCATTTCCGATAGAGCGCAGCAAGAGAGACAAGCACAGCAGGATGTCCGAAGAGGAATTCCTTCTCTCTGGGGCGTGCATACATCACATCTTCGAGGAAACGGCGAAGCGCGATCTCAAACTGCGGAACAGGAGCCCCATTGTTACCACTGCGTCCAATAAAGACAAGGCCGACAATGGCCAGAACGCCAAGTCCTGCAAGAAGTCCCAGACGAATCTGGATAGAGCAGAATTTCTTGACAAAAGAAACAAAATCCTTATCGGATGTCACAGTTTTTCCAAAGAATGGGAATTTCTGGATGTAGACAACGGAAATCAGAACCAGCGGCAACACAAAAGTCGCTTTGACGCCACGGAAATATTCCATTTCCAAAAAGAAACGGATATCACTCAGAAGACCACTGACAAAGCAGGCTCCGATCAGGGAAAGGATCCCACACCCCCAAAGGATCATGACTGACTCGCCGAAGAGACGTCCCCAGCCGACTTCTGAAAAAGCTGTGTCTTTCTTTTTTAAGCAATACTGAAGGAAGAGAGACACAACGACAACAGGCGTGCAGACCGCCGCGCCAAGTGCCAGAAGCTGCAGAAGGATATTCACATGGAGGAACCAGTAAAGCACTTCTGCCCCGATGAGCCCCACCACTTCTATTGCCATTCCATACCGAGAAAGGTGCGGAATGAGCAAAAGCAGAGTCAGAACGATAAGAGATACCGCACCTGCCATAGCGACAGCGCGAAGCGGTTTCTCCGGGAAATAGGCATCCATCACAGAGGCTTTGCCGACAGAGAAACCATGATTTTCCAGACGATCCCTGACGCCGGCGATGTATGCTGCATTCGTCTCAGAGAGCGTTTTTCCATCAAGTGCAAACTTATACGATGGGAAAAGATTCATACGGATATTTCTTTCGATATCCGAAATATAGAATCGAGCCGCGGCTTCTTTCTGATTTAGCTTGATCAGCTCATCCTTGGACATCGCATAGAGACGCACCAGATGATAATCCGAATGATGTGCCATATCCAGCAGTCCTGCCTGCGGTTCAAAGCCAAGCTGACTCTGCGCTTCGATCATAACGATCGGGATGCGCCGCTGGTTGAGCCCCTCAGTGACTTCCTTCTGATATTCCTTGTAGCCGAAAACTTCTTTTCCCTGGAAAATGACACCGCTGACTTTATCCGAAGCATCGACCGCGTGGAAAAAATCATCGATGAAGGCCTTGGGCGCATGCGCCACATTAGCCGGACGAAGGACAACATAAAAGCCATGCGATCCGGCGCGTTTGACCGTATTTGTGAAAATGCCAAGCGGCATCGTCATGAATTTATCATAGACGCCAGAGACTTCAAGAGCTTCAACCCCATTTTCTGAAATCGCCTTGACCTCATCCCTGCTGTAAAGAAGCGAGAGATGGTCAGCCATTTCCTTAAAATAGGTGCTTCCATCCGCTGTATCCACCGGCTGGATATAGATCTTATCCGGCAGGATGCCCGAAATCTCCGGATGCCGCGCCTGAAATTCATAACCACGATATACACGAATGAAATTGTGATTTACGAGCTTTTCCGGGGTTTCATCATAGACCGCAAGCGAAGTCACACCATTTTTACGATACAGCTCAAAAAGCGCATCTGTGGTGGTTCGCTCAACAGCTGCACTATCCAGGATATTGTTATAATCGTAGACCATTTCAACGGTCTGGGCAGCCGCTTCTACATGGTAACGCTGCCAGGAAATCCAGGCTCCCGCCATGGCTCCGATCAGAATCAGAACGGCTAGCAGTTTGAAGACGGTCTGTTGTAAACCTTTCATTCTATCCATCCTTTTACTTTGCTTTGATGTTGAATTTGTTCTGTTTCAGGAAGCCTTCAATGAAAGGATTCAGATCCCCATCCATGACGCCCTGGATATTGCCCGTTTCAATGCCCGTCCGGTTATCCTTGACAAGGGTATACGGCTGGAATACATAGGAACGGATCTGGCTGCCCCATTCGATCGCCTGCTGCTCGCCTTCGATGTCTTTGGTCATCTGTTCGCGTTTCTTCAGCTCGAGTTCATACAGCTTGGCACGGAGAAGACGAAGACACTGTTCCTTATTCTGGAACTGGGAGCGTTCATTCTGGCAGGCAGCGACGATCCCCGTAGGAATATGAGTCATTCGGACAGCCGAGCTCGTCTTATTGATATGCTGTCCGCCGGCACCGCTGGAACGATAATAATCCACACGGACATCTGCCATGTTCAGATCGACTTCGACATCATCACTGATTTCCGGCATGACATCCACGGCGGAGAAAGACGTATGACGACGTTTCGCCGCATCAAAAGGAGAAATACGGACAAGACGGTGGACCCCTTTTTCGGATTTCAGGAATCCGTAGGCGTACTTGCCTTTGACCATGTATTCCGCACTCTTGATACCGGCTTCATCGCCAGGAAGCATATTCAGCTCCTCGATAGCAAAGCCTTCCGCTTCAGCCCATTTGATATACATACGGATCAGCATCTCGGTCCAGTCCTGTGCTTCGGTACCGCCTGCCCCGGCATGGAAGGTAATGATGGCATTATTCGCATCGTAGGGTTCGCTCAAAAGAAGCTCGATCTCCTTTTTATCAAGGATCTCTTTCAGCTCATCAAGCTCTGCCTTAATTTCCGGCTCCATCCCCTGATCATCTTCCTCGATGGCAAGATCCAGAAGATCCTTCAGGCTTTCCGCTCTGTCAAAGAGGCGGGTGTATGTATCATAGGCATCCTTGGCTTCTGTTGCTGCCTGTGAGATCTCACGGGCTTTATCTGCATCATCCCAGAATGTCGGATCACTCATCTGAATATCGTAACTTGCGATTCTTTCTTTCAGCTGAGGTAAGTCAAAGTGAATCCCTTATTTCTTTTTCATGATTCAGCAGGTCTGTCAAGGTTTTTTTCAAATCTTCCAACATCTGATAGTCATCTCGCTTTCTGTTTTGTGATTATTTTTTAATACTATAAAATAAAACAGCAAATCATCAGGCTGCCAGGTGGCAGACTGATGAATAACATTTGCTGGATTATACAAACTAAATATAGCGGATCCTGATCAAGGTCCTATCCTCAATCATAGAAAAGCTGCTATTCGTGCTTATTTTTTCTCTTCAGCCGCTTCGGTCTCCGCATCTCCATTGTCGTCGACATAATGCTCTTCAGCTTCTTTCAAATGATCCTCAGCTGCCGGAGCTTCCGGTTTTTCAAGGTGCGCCCCTTCTTCCGGATCTGTTGTAAAGCGGATCTGGATGTGATAGAGGTAAAGGATGATGGTTTCCATCATGGCCTGCTGCATTTCTTCGAAAATGTCGAACGCTTCAACCTTGTATTCTACGATCGGATTTCTCTGACCATAGGAACGCAGGCTGATGCCTTCCTTCAGCATATCCATGTCATCTAAGTGTTCCATCCACTTAGAATCGACGACCTTCAGCATGACCGCTTTTTCAAGTTCGCGCATCATAGGAGACCCAATGGATTCTTCTCTTGCATTGTATGTCTCATGAGCCATGGTTTTCAGCTTATCTTCGACTTCTTCACGACTCATGTCTTCGATTTCTTCAAGCTTCAGGTCACCCGGAGCCAGGAAATATTTTTCTGCATACTTCAACAGGCCGGCGAAATCCCATTCTTCCGGATACAGCTTCGGATCCGCATAGGTCTCCATCCCCTTTTCGATGATGTTATCCACCATAGAAAGGATCTGGTCTTTCATGTCTTCGCCTTCAAGGATCTTTCTGCGCTGGTCATAGACGACTTTACGCTGCTGGTTCATGACATCATCATATTCCAGGACGTACTTACGAATATCAAAGTTGCGTGCTTCGACACGTTTCTGTGCTTTCTGAATGGCATTTGAAACCATGCGGCTGTTGATCGGTTCATCTTCTTCAAGGCCCATCTTTTCCATAAAGCTCTTGATGTTATCCCCGCCAAAGATACGAAGCAGGTCATCTTCCAAAGACAGGAAGAACTGGCTGGAACCCGGATCCCCCTGACGGCCGGCACGTCCACGGAGCTGGTTATCGATACGGCGGCTTTCATGTCGTTCCGTACCGATGATGGCAAGCCCGCCAAGTTCTGCGACGCCTTCACCCAGAGAAATATCGGTGCCTCGGCCTGCCATGTTCGTCGCGATCGTGACCGCGCCCTTCTGACCAGCCAGCGCAACAATGGCAGCTTCTCGTTCATGGTACTTCGCATTCAGGACAGAGTGCGGAATGTTCGCCTGATCAAGCATATGCGAAAGTTCTTCAGACTGCTCGATAGATGTCGTGCCGATCAGCATTGGCTGCCCCGTCGCATGACGGCGCTCTACTTCTCTGACGACCGCTTTATACTTACCGCGTTTGTTCTTGAAAATGACATCCGGCAGATCCTTACGCTGGATCGGCTTGTTCGTCGGTACCTGAAGAACTGGAAGCCCATAAATTTTAATGAATTCCTGCTCTTCCGTCTTCGCCGTACCGGTCATACCTGCCAGCTTGTCATACATACGGAAATAGTTCTGGAAAGTGATCGTCGCTAGCGTCTGGCTTTCACGCTGTACTTCAAGCCCTTCCTTGGCTTCGATCGCCTGATGCAGACCATCGGAATAGCGGCGGCCATACATGAGACGGCCGGTGAATTCATCAACGATAACGACTTCCCCGTCCTTGACTACATAGTCTTTATCGCGGGTCATCATGGTCTGTGCACGGAGTGCCTGGACAAAGAGATGATTCAGCTCCAGATTCTCTGCATCATAGAGGTTCTCTACATGCAGCAGCTTTTCCATCTTTGCCACACCGGCTTCGGTCGGTGCTACCGTCTTCTGCTTCTCATCGATGGTGTAGTCTTCCTCTTTTTTCAGCTGTGGGACGAGTTTGGCAACGGTGTAGTAGTCATCTGTCGATTTCTGCCCCGGACCGGAAATGATCAACGGTGTACGAGCTTCATCGATCAGGATGGAGTCCACTTCATCGATCAGGCAGTAGTGCAACGGACGCTGTACCATCTGATCGAGGGAAGTGACCATGTTATCACGCAGGTAATCAAAACCGAATTCATTATTTGTTCCGTAGGTGATATCTGAATTGTATGCGATTTTTCTCTGGTTGAAATCCAGATCATGAATAATAAGGCCGACGGAGAGACCCAGAAATTTGTATACCTGTCCCATCCATTCGCTGTCTCGTTTCGCCAGATAATCATTGACGGTAATAACGTGGACGCCCTTTCCTTCCAGCGCATTCAGATAGACCGGTGCCGTAGCAACCAGCGTCTTGCCTTCACCGGTACACATCTCAGCGATGTTTCCACGATGCAGAATAATACCGCCAATCAGCTGGGTATCGAAGTGACGCATCCCCAGCACGCGGCGAGAGGCTTCACGAATGACCGCAAAAGCCTCCGGCAAGATATCATCCAGTGTCTCACCCTTGGCAAGACGTGCTTTGAATTCATTGGTTTTGTTCGCCAGAGAAGAATCGCTCAGCTTCTTCAGACCATCCTCCAAAGGATTAATCTGTTGCTCTACAATTTTACGGATCTTTTTGATTTCCTTCTCATTGGATCCATTGAAGAGTCTGTCAAAAAACTTATCAAACATGGACACAGCTCCTTTTATAGTACAAGCGTTGTAAAAGTGATGGTAAAAGAAATCAGGAAGGAGACCCCGATACAAGCATGATCGAGTAAACTCACAAGAATATTCATTTCTTTTTATACCATCAGTAATTCTATACCTACATACTATTTCATTTTAACAAACTCGTAGGCTATAGTCAAAAAAGGAGCGGGAATTTCCGCTCCTTTTTTATAAAAAATCAACTTTTCTTATTTTTCAGCGTCGATCAGGCCATATTTGCCATCATCTCTGCGATATACGACAGCCATCGCTTCCGTATCCGAATTGAAGAACATGAAGAAGTTGTGTCCCAGAAGATTCATCTGCAGAATGGCTTCTTCCGGCGACATCGGGCTGATATTGAAGTGTTTCGTCTTCACGATCTCAAAATCAGCATCCGCCTGTGCAGCGATCGGTTCTTTTTCCAGAACAAACTGACGGGACAATGTATTCTTTTCTTTGAATTTCTTTGCCAGACGAGTCTTATATTTATGAATCTGACGTTCCACCTTGTCGAAAACGAGATCGATAGATTTGTACATATCATCAGATTTTTCGACACCACGAAGAATGACGCCGTCTACGAAAACTGTAGTTTCACAAGTTTTAGTCATATTGGAAATACGGAGTAATACATTAATTTTTATCGGTTTATCGAAGTACCTCTGGATCTTACCTGTATGCTTTTCTACATAGGAATGCAGCGCATCAGTCATTTCAAGATTCTTGCCTCTAACTGTTAATTCCATAATGAAATCCTCCTTTCGTGAATAAGCTCTTGCTTATCCTTCTATGTATATTATACATGATATCTCATTTTTATCAAATCAAAAAATTCTATAGGACTCGACGAAAAGTCATGGATTGACAGAATAGGGTTTATACGAACGTGTGAATAATGTGTATAAAAGAGAAACTTCGAGATCCGGATCTGGCGACGATCGTCAGAAAAGTGGAAAAGTCAGCAGCCATCAGATGCAAAGCAAAGGCAGATCTAACAGGCTGCAAAGATACAACATTCACCGATTTTCCCCCCCTTCTTACGTCTCAAAACCCCAAATCTTCATCAGTAAACCTTGAAATCATTTAAAAAGCAGCACCCCATTCCCATGAGGTACTGCTTTTTATTGAAGGGAGCGCTGCTTAAATCGTTATCCGCGTTTCCTTAAAACTCTATTCCTTTTCTTGCACGGATGCCTTTCTGGAAAGCATGCTTCACAAGCGTCATCTCAGTAACGGTATCTGCAAGATCAATAAGCTGCTGCTCAGCATAGCGTCCCGTCAGGATCATATTGAGGCGCTCCGGTCTTTTCTGAATGAGCTCCGCTACTTCACCTGCAGAAATCATGCCAAAGTGAATGGCATAATTGATCTCATCTAAAACAATAAGATCCCATGCATCACTCATGACTTCTTTTTCGACCATCTGCCAGGCTTCCTTAGCCAGTTCCGTTTTCCGCCGGAATTCTTCTTCACTTTCTTTATCCTTATTATGGAAGACGAAGCCGTCACCCATCGGCCGAATCTGAATGCGGTCATTTCCCTCACCCAAAGTCTCAACAGCTTTCAACTCACCATACTTCCAGGCTCCCTTGATGAATTGAAGGATCAGCACCTTCTGGCCATCTCCCCAGGCGCGGATCGCTGTCCCTAGGGCCGCCGTAGTTTTTCCTTTACCGGTCCCTGTATTGATCAGAACCAGTCCTTTTTGTACAGTCATAGATTTGCCCTCATAAAAAGCATACATGATGCATCAGCTTCTGCGGTTCCACCGGAAAAGTACCATGCCCAATCGTAAACTGCGTACTTCTCGATGAAACCATCCTATTTGCGGCTCTTCTTAAAGGCCTCACACGATGCGATCCATTTCCCTGCGGCTGTTGGATTTCCATCAAAGGAAAGGTGCAGATAGCTTGCCAGTACATTATCCTTTGCATAGCCCTCGATGTGCCCTGCCTTCTGCCGTGTCCCCTGAAGAGTATATGCCCAGGGGAAATCCTCTCCGCAGGAAAGGATGGAGAAATGAAACTCATGCCCCTTCAGGAGATCCCCTTGATCTGCGATAACGCTCTTTCTAAGAGCCTTGCCAGTCACATAGCCCACACGCTGGAGTTTCTTCTGCATCTCGCAAACTCCGGGGACAAGGCCGACCATCTCATAGGAGTCTCCGTCAAAGCCTTGGATCTTCTCGCAAAGATACATCAACCCGCCGCATTCTGCATAGATTGGCATGCCGCATGCAGCCGCTTCCCGAATAGATGCTTTCATAGCCGTGTTTCCGACCAACTCATGAAGAAACATCTCTGGAAAACCACCGCCGAAGATCAGACCATCGACGTCAGGAATGCTGGAATCCCGGAGCGGACTAAAATCAACAAGCTCTGCGCCTTGCCGTTCAAGCGCTTCGAGACTGGCCGGATAATAAAAAGAAAAAGCTTCATCCCGCGCCACGCCGATGCGTACATTTTTAACCTTGAGTTTTGTTTCGCTTTCCTCGACTTCCAGCAGAGGAGCCTGCCTTGCCACGTTCAAGACTGCCTCTGTATCTACCCATTTTCCAGCAGCTTCCCCCATGTGCTCAATGAGCGCCTGCGTTTCAATTTCCGTCACGGGAGTAAGACCCAAATGACGCTCCGGTGTCTGCAATGCATCGTCCCGGTGGAAAGCCCCCAGTACAGGCATATGGATCTTCTCCATGACCTCGCGCACCATCGCTTCATGTCGGTCTGTGCCCAGACGATTCAGGATGACCCCTGCGATATGGACATTCGGATCATATTCCCTAAAGCCAAGCGCCGTCGCAGCGATGCTGTAACCCACCGATTTGCAGTCGAGTACCAGCACCACAGGTGCCTTGAGTTTCTTTGCGATATCCGCAGTCGAGCTGATGCCATTCGCACCACCATCATAGAGCCCCATGACTCCTTCGATAATGGAAATATCCGCCCCTTTCGACAACGAGGCAAATGTCGGCACCAATCGGTCCGGCGGTGTCATCCAGGTATCCAAATTATAGGAATTTCGCCCGGCCGCCTTTCCATGAAATCCGGGATCAATATAGTCCGGACCTACTTTGAAAGGCTGTACAGCATATCCCTTGGAATGAAAATAAGCTAAGAGTCCGGTCACGATGGTCGTCTTTCCGACACCGCTGTTCGTACCGGCGATCACAATCCTTGGACGAGCGATAGATTCCATATTTATTTATCCTTTTTGGCAATGATGGTAGACAGATAATTGGGCTTATAATCTGCCGGAAGTCCGCCGATATCACGAATGACGATCTCATCAGGAAGTCCTGCGCGCGATACCATGACAGAACGCTCAAGCATGTGATGCTTTCTAAGCTCTTCCTGCACGAAAGCAAAGCTCTTGTATACTTTCATGATCACCGCATTATCGCAGGCAGCCAGTGCCTGATCAAATTTCTTCGGGTCGCAGGTCGCCGGAATGATGAGAACATTTTCCTCCCATTCTGTCACAGGCAGCCCGATATAGGATGCAATGCCGAGAAAAGCAGGGATCCCCGGAATCGTCTCGACTTCATATTCTTCAGAGTCTTTGAACTCATTGAAAATATACATATATGTGCTGTAGAGCATCGGATCACCCAGAGTCAGGAAAACCAGATTCTTCCCTTCGTCCAATTTTTCCTGAATCAGCTTGCGGTTGATCTCCCACTGCTTATTCACAGCCTCCATGTCAGTATTCATCTGGAAGACCATCGGGAAAATTTCAACGGTATCCGGGATATAGGGCTTTGCGATATTAAAAGCAACAGACCCTTCCTTTTTCTCCGTCTTTGGTGTGATGATCATATCTGCATGCTCGATAGCTTCGACCGCCTTGACAGTCAGAAGTTTTGAATCTCCCGGACCTACACCGATGCCATATAATTTACCTTTTTTCATCATAAACCTCCTCAAAATGATTATGAAACAGTTATAGGGAAAGGGTTTCCCTTAAAAATTGCTGTTATGCACCGTTTTATTGTACCATATTTCGTTAGAAATTGATATGAACGCGCACAGAGGCTCGCGAATTGTCAAGTTCTGCAGAATATAGAAACTTCATGACTGCCCGATTCCGCTTGTGTATCGTCATGATATCGCAGAAATCTCCATTTACAGAAAGTGATATAAATGAAAAAACAAGTATTATATATTATGTTATTTATGAAGAAAACTATTGTATATGGCATTCGAAACTGTTACCATGAAGAAAACATGAAATTCGTCAAAGCGCGGCACTTCATAGCCGCACGCAAAGGAGCTTTCTATGACAGCTTTTCTTATCAACTGGTACCCGCTGCTGTGCCTTCTTTTTGTTGCCATCGGCTATGGGATTTCTTTTTGGAAAAAGAAATCCCCCTTCGCAGCCATTCTTCTGCTATACGCGATTCTCTTTTTCAGTCTTTACGCCTTTCTGCAGGTTCTTCACGCAGACAGCGTCGCGCCCTTCTGCTTTACCGGTGTCATGCTCATCGATCTGCTCTTCTGGAATGAAAAAAGATGATACAGGCATGTGGACAGAAAATGCGCCTATGAGCATGCTCTCTCTTGACCCTTTATCCCATATGTTATACTAGTAAGGTATTTTAAAATCAACAGAATCGGGAGGCCTTTATGAATATTCTTGTCACCGGTGGTGCCGGCTATATTGGTTCCCACACGGTCCGCGCACTGGCAGCTGCCGAAGGACTGACGCCAGTGGTTTTCGACAATCTCTCCACAGGGCATGCAGAGTCCGTGCCTGAAGGTGTGACACTCGTCAAAGGTGACATTCACGACATTGATTTCGTCGCTAAAACCCTCGAAGCATATAAAATCGACGGTGTCATCCATTTCGCAGCCTATTCACTTGTCGGAGAATCCATGGTGGATCCTGCCAAGTATTATACAAATAACGTCGAAGGGACGCTCCACCTGCTTCTTGGCATGCAGAAAGCAGGCGTCTCCAAGATCGTATTCTCTTCCACGGCCGCGGTATACGGCGAACCCGAAAAAACGCCGATTGAAGAAGATTTCCCACATAATCCGACCAATGTCTATGGACGCACAAAGCTCGTCATAGAGCATATGATGCGCGACTTTACGAATGCTTACGGTCTCTCTTATGTAGCTCTGCGCTACTTCAATGCTGCCGGTGCTGCGCTGGACGGCACGATCGGGGAGGATCACAATCCGGAGTCTCACCTGATCCCTCTCATTCTGAAAACCGCACAAGGGGTGCGCGACCACATCGCAATCTACGGCACGGACTACCCGACGCCAGACGGAACTTGCATTCGTGACTATATCCATGTCGTGGATCTTGCGGATGCACACATACTTGCCATGCAGTACCTCTTACGGGGCGGCGAAAGCACCTATTTCAATCTTGGCAGTGAAAACGGCTTCTCTGTCCGCGATATCATCGACACCGCCAAAGAAGTGACGGGCATCGATTTCAAAGTGACAGAAGAAGCGCGCCGCAGCGGCGATCCCGCTGTCCTTATCGCCTCTTCCAGAAAGTGTAAGGCTGTCCTCGGCTGGCATCCCACCCATTCTGATACAAGGGAAATCATTGCTTCCGCTTGGAAATGGCATAAATCACATCCCTATGGATATAAAAAGTAGGAAATGATTCCCTTTTTATTCTTCTACGCACCTCAAGTATAAAATTCATAAGAAGGAGAGTTATCATGCAGAAAATCAGAAAAGCCGTCATTCCGGCCGCCGGCTTTGGCACTCGTTTCCTGCCGGAAACAAAAGCCATGCCGAAGGAAATGCTGCCTATCGTCGACAAACCCACCATCCAGTATATCGTCGAAGAGATCAAAGCAAGCGGCATTGAGCAGATCCTGATCATTTCCGGTCACGCCAAGAGGGCTATCGAAGACCACTTCGACTCCTCCCCTGAACTCGAAGAGCATCTTTATGAATCCGGCAAAATGGATCTTCTGAAAGAAGTCCGCAAGGTCGCTTCCGTCAAGATCCACTACACCCGTCAGCCATATATGAGAGGCCTCGGCGATGCCATACTCTGCGCGAAGGATTTCATCGATGATGAACCATTCGGCGTCATTCTTGGTGATGATGTCGTGTACAATGGCAATGAAACCCCGGCACTGAAGCAGCTTATGGACCAGTACCAAAAGACAGGTGCCACCATCATCGGCTGCCAGATCGTCCCCCAAAGCGCGGTCTCCTCTTATGGCATCGTGAACGGCGTACCAACAAAAGATCCGAATCTGGTTCACGTTAAGGATATGATCGAGAAACCGTCTATAGAGGAAGCACCGAGCCAGTTCGCAGCGCTCGGCCGTTACGTCATCACGCCTGATATTTTCGGAATTCTGGAACAGACGAAGCCCGGGAAGGGCGGAGAGATCCAGCTCACCGACGCCCTCCGCGTCATGGCACATGATGGTCATGTCTATGCCTACAATTTCACCGGTAAGCGTTATGATACGGGAAATAAGCTCGGCTACCTCAAGGCGACCGTTGAATTCGCTCTTCGCAGGGAAGACCTCGGAGAAGATTTCAAGAACTATTTAAAAACACTGGTCGCAAACATGGACTAAGAACGCATCGATTCGGTCGTTGTCTCCCTCTTTTTCTCTCCATGCACGTAAAAATCCGACTGTTTACATTTGTAAACAGTCGGATTTTTTGATGCCTCATCAAAGAAGAGACAGCTATCATTGAATATAGCGCACGCCACGTCTTCTCTTCATTTACATACAGCGCCAAATATGGAGAAGCTGGTCTTCTGTCATTTTATCGACCTGGAAATAGGATGCTCCCATAGCTTTTGCGATCTTTTTCGCAAGACCGAGACGGATAAAGCCAGCCTCCGTATCGATGACGGCCACAGGAAGATGTCGGCGTCCTATGCGTTTCGCTTCATCCATGGCATCGGTCACGGGATCGGTCCCTTCATTGAGCGGGCTGGTCGCACGACCATCGGTGATGAGAATGACGACGGGGTCCTGCGCCGGATCCTGTCGATAGAGCATATCGAGTACATCCTCCGCTTTGAGAAGACCTTTGGCAAGCGGTGTCTTACCGCCGGTCGGCATAGAGGCAAGTTTCTTCTGTGCAAAATCCACGCTTCTTGTGACAGGGAGAAGGACCTCAGCCTGTTTCTTACGGAAGGCGATCATGCCGACGCGATCACGTTTCTGATACGCATCGAGAAGGATCTTGAAGATGACACCTTTGACAGTTTTCATACGTTCCCGAGCACCCATGGAACCAGAGGCATCGACAACGAAAAGGAAAATATTCCCCGTACGTTTTTCACGCACTTTGCTGCGAAGGTCATCTTTTCTGATGACGACAGCACATCCATTCGACGGACGGGCCTTCTGATACGGGGCCGCCGCACGCAAAGTGGCATCGAAAGCAATGTCGCTTGTCTTTGCTTTTGGGATTTCCGCACGTACATAACGCCCCTGCATAAGGTCAGTCATGGTAAGACTTCGCTTACCGCTCCCTTTCTTTGGCTTTCTGTCCTTGGCAGGCTCGATCCACATCGGAGGCAGATTGACATGGAGATTTGCCGCATCAACACGTTCACGGGAAGCCCCCTTCGGATTCGACATCTGAGCATTGGTATCATTTTGATCCTCATTGCCCTTGCTGTCTTCCGTATCCATCTGCTCAGGCTGCGGCTGCTCCGGTCTTGTAAAATCTTGTTCACTTTGTGAAGGGTCCTGTGGCTGATGCTTCGGCGATTCCACGTTATCCGGCGGCTGAGGCGGCGGATTTTCTGTATCCTCTCGCCTGCTTTCCTCTTCTTCCGCTTTTCTCATGCGGTGAGGCAGTACGAATACAGCCGCCTTTTCAAGATCTTTCGGAAGGACATATTTTCTGCCAGCCAATGCCGCTTCGGCTCTGGCAGCTTCGATGAGATAAATATCAGCACGATGACCCGCTACATGCGCCTTCAGTGTATAGACGGCAGCCAGCTGGATCATGGCCGGTGATACTTCGACTTCTTTAAGTCTCTCTCTGGCTTTTGCGATCTGATCTTTCAGCGCTTCTGTTTCCTGCTCCCATTTCTTACGGAAAGCAAGTCCATCTTTTTCGAAATCCAGTACACGTCGAATGATTTCAATCCTGGTCTTATCATCTGTCGCAGGCTCTACCTGCGCAAAGAGCCCGAAACGATCGAGTGAGGAGGAAGAGAGCGTACCACTTTCTGGATTCATGACAGAAAGTACCGTAAAGCGGGACTCTCTCTGCTCGGAGAGACCGTCACGCTCAAGTCGGTAGCCGCCTGCCTCGCGAATATTCAGAATGGCAGAAAGCAGGTCGTCGCGCAGCAGATTCGCATCATCAATGTAGAGCAGTCCATCATTGGCTTCATCGATAAGACCAGGCAGGAGCTTTTTGTGTCCGCTCCGAATGGCCTCTTCGGCATCGATAGCCCCGAAGAGCCGGTCTTCTGTGATGCTGATCGGCACCTCTACCCACGGGGCGTCCAGAAGCTCTCTGGCGCTTCGGACGAGTGTGGATTTCCCTGTTCCCTTTTCGCCAGACAGGAGAAGTCCTCCGGCATGCGGGTTTATCAGGGTGAGGAGGATCGCTTCCTTCGCATTTTCTGCACCACAGATGGCAGCGAAAGGAAATCCGTTACGCTTCATTGTCGATGACCTTATCCACTTCAGACCAGTCCAGAGTCTGTTCTTCGAAAGGACGGCGTCTCATACGGTGCGGGAGCGCCAGACGGGAAGCCTCACGAATGTCTTCCTTCGTGACCTCGGTGTGCCCTTCGACTGCCGCGATGGTTTCTGCCGTCTTGATCAGCGTGATGTCTGCACGATGGCCATCGACGCCGAGCGTGATAGAGATCTTGGCAGCCAGCAGCAGAATGTCATTCGAGACAGTGACCTGCGGGAGCAGCTTCATCGCACGCTCGATGCGGCGGACTTCTTTCTCCTGCTCATCCTTCCATGCATCGAGGAACGGCTGCGGATCCGCTTCATAAGCCAGACGGCGTTTGATGATTTCTGCTCTCTTTTCCGGATCCTGTTCGCCAACGACCTTGACAGAAAGAGCGAAACGGTCAAGGAGCTGCGGACGGATGTCCCCTTCTTCCGGGTTCATCGTGCCGACCAGGGAGAAGCGCGCCGGATGAGAGTAGGAAATTCCTTCACGCTCTACGGTATTGATCCCCATAGCGGCCGAGTCAAGAAGTACATCGACAACATGGTCATCCAGCAGATTGATCTCATCGACATAGAGAATGTTGCGGTTTGCATCTGCGAGAATGCCTGTTTCAAAGGAACGCTTGCCTTCACGGATAGCGGCTTCGATATCCAGTGTCCCGACGACACGGTCTTCCGTCGCACTGACTGGAAGCTCGACCACTTTCATCGGCAGCATTTCTACTTCCGGTTCTGCATGGTCGTATTTTTCATGGCATTCATCACACCAGTTTGCCTTGTCATCCGGATCATCATGGAAACGGCATCCCTTGATGCAGCGACGCGGCGGAAGAAGATCAGCAAGAGCACGCACAGCGGTCGACTTTGCCGTCCCTTTCTCGCCCTGAATCAGTACACCGCCCAGTTTTGGATTGACGACATTCAGCACAAGTGCTCTTTTCATCGTATCCTGCCCGATGATGGCTGTGAATGGAAATGTCCCCTGTCTTTTCATTGATATATCCTCCTTGAAATCAATCGGTTCTATCGATATGAAAAATAAAAAATGTAATCAGTTGTAAGTAAACACGGATGCTTTGCTCGAATCAGCGTTTCCTCACATATCTTTTTATAAAAAACTGTTTCATCGCACATTCTGCTTCAGACTTTTTCACCTGACCGTCTGCGCGAAGCCAGCGGGAGAAGCAGCCACCGCCGCATAGAGGGAAGTAGGAGCAGTCGCGGCACTCCGCCATGGACTGCTCGACAAAAGCGGCGACGGTTCTCACTCTTTCAGGATCACGCCCTTCGTGGACATTGCCCAGAAGATAGCGCTCTCTTCCCATCAGCGAGGAGCAGGCATAGATATTTCCATGCACATCGACGAAAGCCGCTTCACCGTGCATGGCATAGCACTGAGGGAAATCGTAATCTTTGGTTTTTTCGAGACGAGCAGCCCGATCCTCCTGCGTGAAGTGGATATGCCGTCCCGTCATCTGTTCCAAAAGGTCCATGCGCGCCGCCGTCTTTTCGAGCGCTTTTGTCATCGCCTCTGCGGAAGGCGCATGAAGAGCAGCGCCGCGCCCCTGCTCACGCAAGATATCAAAGCCGACCTGGTGAACATTTCCATAGAAATGCGCCATGTCCGCAATGCCGGGAAGATCGTCCGTCATATCCTCTGTCACGACGCAGGTGATGCCCGTACCGATACCGGCAGACGCCAGATTCTTAAAGCCTTCTGATGCAGCCTGAAAGGACGAGCCGCCATCTTTTCGCCGTCGCGTGCGATCCATGAGATCCTTGCGTCCATCACAGGAAATCCCGATACCCACCCCATGCCGATAGAGCCATGTACCTATATCCTTCGTAAGGAGTGATCCATTCGTCTGTATCTGCATCTGCGCATCATAGTGTTTCCTCTCGGCGATTTCTACTAGTTTTCGAATGAGAGGAAATCGAAGCAGCGGCTCCCCGCCGGAAAACTGCAGGAGAAAGCGATTTCCTCCCCTTCCGGCAAGGTGCAATGCCGCAATGGCCGTCTCCTCCTTCATATCCACCTGATCCGCATCTGCCGCATAACAATACCGACAAGCAAAGTTGCAGCGGCCCGTCAGCGTGAGGACGAGCATACGGATTGGCGCAAGGTCAGTCGTCATCATCTTCGAGTTCCCCTTCGACAGAGAGGTAAAGCTCCTGCAGCTCCTCTTTCATCTCATCGCTCGCATGCCACATGTCACGCTGGTTCGCCTCAAGAAGAGTCTCTGCCATGCTCTGGAGCGCCCATGGATTGACCTTCTTCATCCATTTTTGCATCGCCGGATCCAAAGCATATTTCTGGGCATACTGTTCATACATCCAGTCGTCCATGACACCGCTCGTCGCATCCCACTGGAAGGAAATCGAAAGACGATTTGCAAGATCTGTCGCACCTTTGTAGCCGTGTTTCATGAGCCCTTCGATGTACTTTGGATTCATAGATTCTGCACGGAAAACGCGCTTCATCTCTTCCTGTACCGTCTTTACACCGACAGAAGACCGATTCGTACTGTCACCCACATAGGAAACAGGCGCTTTCCCACCGAGGCTCTTGACCGCCGCGATCATCCCGCCATGGAACGCATTGTAATCATCCGATGAGAGGATATTACTCTCATGGTTTTCCTCATTCTTGACCGTAAGATCGAGAGAAGCCAGGCGCTTCTTAAATAGCTCCGGATGGAATACGCCGCGTTTTCCGCCGCCAAAGACATGCCCGCCCCAGCGGACATAAACATTTGCCAGATCCTCTTCCGTCTGCCAGTTCTTCGCATCAAGCACAGTATTGACACCTGCGCCATAGGTTCCGGGCGCATCTCCGAAAATGCGGAAAGCGGCATTTCTCCATGCCTCATCTCCATCGACTCCGGCATCCTCCATGGATCTGGCATCTTCTCTCACATGCTTGCGGATAAAATTATCCTCTTCAGATTCATCCAGTGAGGCTGCAAGAAGTACCGCCTTATCCATCAGTTCAGCAAGCTGCGGAAGTGTATCGCGGAAAAGTCCGGAGATACGTCCCGTCACATCGATGCGCGGCCGTTTGAGTTCGGTAAGGGGAATCACCTCAAGCCCTGTCACACGAAGGCTTCCCTTCTGCCAAACGGGACGGACGCCCAGAAGGTAGAGGAATTCAGCGATATCCTGCCCCGAGGAGCGCATATTCGGTCCGGACCACAGTACCATACCGATATTTTCAGGATATTTGCCTTGGTCAGCGATGAATTTTTCTATCATGCGATCGCCCAGCTTCACCCCGAGCTGCCATCCTGTCGGAGATGGCATGGTACGGGGATCAGTACCATAGAAATTGCGCCCCGATGGAAGGAGCGAAACGCCGCCGGCATTCGGTGAACCGGAAGGCCCCGGCTCCACATAGCGGCCTGCCAGTGCATCCATCGTATGCGTGAGCTCCTCCTTCACTCCCTGAATACGTGGTACCATCTCCTCTTTCACAAACAGGAGGAGTTTCTTCAGCGTATCCCTCCATGCATCACTGCCATGAGCCTCCGAAAGCGCCATGGTAGAAGTGATCGCTTCTGTCGTAAAGCTGCCAGAAGCCAGCGTTTCGATGACCGTCTTCGCTTCCTTTCGGATTTTATCCATCAGCTGACCGCCGGTGATACCTTGCGTTTCCACCATGTCTCCCGCATGCTGCTGGATATCATCTAACGTAACGCCGTATTTTTCTGCAAACAAATCATAAATAGAAGGCATGTCTCCATTCGAAAGACGCAGCATCTGAAGAATGCCGTCTACAAGAAGAGTGCCGGTCAGCGGCTGCCCCAGGATATGCAGTCCCACGTGGACTTCGCTGTCTTTCAGCTCTTCGATATAGTCATGAAGCGAAGCGACATAGTCCGCAAATGGCTTTTTTTCATGATAGGGAATCTCTTCATCCAGTTTGGCTTTCACTGCCAGTTTGCGAATAGACTCCTCCATGGCAGAAACGTCACTCCCATTTCCCTTGAGAGCAGCATACTCATCGATCGTTTTCTCAAGCTCGGCAATTTCATCATAGGCACCTGCATCGGCGACCGGCGCCGGCATGTAACTCACAAGGCAGGCAGAAGCACGCCGCTTGGCGATCATGCCTTCGCCAGTGATCGTCATATGGTATGGATAGATATTCGGGATGTCCCCAAGCGCAATGTCCGGATAGCTTTCTTCATCAAGTCCGACACCTTTCCCCGGAAGCCACTCAAGATTTCCATGCGTTCCCATATGAATGACAGCATCCGCTTTCCACACGTGACGCAGCCAGTAGTAGAAAGCGAGATACTGATGCGTCGGCGGGATCTTCGGGTCATGATACGCCTTCGAAGGATCCATCCCGTACTGACGCGATGGCTGTACCGTAAGGAAAAGATGTCCGTCCATCGTACCCGGGACGAGAATATCGCCTTTTTCCGAAATCATGACATCGCCCGGTGCTTCTCCCCAGGTATCCACCATGGATGCCTTCGCTTCTTTTCCCAGACGGCGGAAGAAATCCAGATACTCGCGGCAGGAAAGCTTCTGACAGGACTCCGCCTGCTCTTCGGTCATCATGGAAATATCATTCGTCGCATGGGATGTCATGAGCCGGATGAAATCATCCGATGTTTCCGGGATGAAATCCATCTGATAGCCCGCTTTCTTCATTTCCTTCATGAGACGGATGGTACTCTCCATCGTATCCAGACCGGAAGCACTCCCGATATTCGAATTCTTCGCCGGATAATTATGGAAAATGATAGCGATTTTTTTGTTTTCATTCTTCATCTGATGAAGGCTCGCCCATTTCCCTGCCTTTTTGACCATCTGCGTCACACGCTCAGGAATCGGCACATAGGAGACACTGCCATCGACATCTTTTTTTCGACCTGCAATCGGCAGACCGGCAATCGCGCCATCCAGTTCAGGAAGCGCGACCGCGATAGATGTTTCCACCGCATTCATGCCCTCCGGATTCTTGCGCCAGTCAGCCTCCGATGTGAGAAGTGTGTAGGCAGAAAGGATAGGCACGCCAAGCTTCTTCAAGACGGGAAGGCTCGTCTTTCCTGCGCCAAGCATAGAAAATTTCATCGTGGACACCAGCGCATCGATGACAGGCTGTCCGTCCTTCATGAAATAAGTTTCCAGCACCTCCGATAAAGATGGCATACCTGCCGATTCATCGATGAATCCATTCGCAAAGACAGGGAGCACCGCATAGCCTTCTTTTTCCGCTTCCTCCAGAAAGGCCTTCACATACGCGGTATCATCCCAGATCCACTCATCTCGGTAAAAAAGCAGCCCCAGCACCGGCCGATCTCCATAGGGATGCGCTGCCTCGAAATCCGAGAGCGTCTTCTGAAAACGACTCTCTGCGCCCGGATCATAGATCCCTGCCCAGCTGTACTTCTCCGGCGGTGCAGCTTTTTCTGCCTTATTATCAAAGAGTCCATTTGCATACAGCCACAGATTTTTGAAATTGCTGAGACCGCCATACAAGCAGTACTTGCGGAATGTCTCAAGCACATCGCCATCGATAGAAGCACTGTGCTCCGCCATATCACCATCAATGGCATCAACAAAGTATGCGATGTGATTCTGATCCAGAAAATTTTTACAGTCTTTCCAAAAGGAAGACTTCAGTGCATTCTTCATCAAGTGGATCATGACCAGAGAGGCACCGGAAACTTTACGCTCCCAGTTCCTGCTCCAGTCGCTCGTGCGTTCCACGCGCACAGAAATAGACAGGTCAGAGATCAGCCTCTTCTCCTGAAGCGCCTCACAGGCTTTCTTCATGGAGGCATACCGCCTGTCATGGTTCGTCATATATAGAATTTTTGGTTCCATAGCTCGCCTTTCTCACGGTCTGTTCTAAAAAATACGTACGGAAACTTTTAACGCCCCTAATAAATCAAATGACTCTCTTCATAGAAAACTATGGTTTACTCATTCATTATACTACACATCTGCATATTTTAAATCATTTTGATGGCAATTATAATCAAAATTTTAACTTATTTAAATAAAAGCGAGGCAGCCATTCAAAAATGGTTGCCTCGCTTCGTTATACTGACATCATGAAATTTCTAAACTGAGAAATGCTGTATCTCCTTAATAATCACTTGCTGAGTGAACCACTGCCATCATCAGCCCTTAAAATTCTTGTCATCCATGATCGTGATCCCGGTATTTACATCTCTTTCAGAGACCACCTTCCCATCAGCAAGTGCAGCAGCCGCCTTCACTGCTTCATACCCCATCTTCTCCGGATTCTGTGCGATGGTAGCAAAGTGATAGCTGCCATCTTTTAAGGCTGCCACAGCCGGTTCTGAAAGGTCAAAGCCCATGACAGCTAGATCCTTGCGACCTTCCTTCATGACTGCAGCAATGGTCGCCTTCGTAGAGCTGTTGTTGCAGGCAATGATCCCCTTCACACTTTTATCCTGAAGGGTCTTTTCCACCAGTTCACCCGCCGTCTGCTCATCTCCATAATTGATCAGATATGCTTTGGAAATTTTCCATTTTTTCGGCGCCACATTGTACCAGTTGGCAATAGTAGAATCCAGACGTTCCGAGATCGTGCGGCTTGCGAGGTTGCTGACATGCATGACGACGGTGATTTCCTCGTCTTCCGATACGCCGCTTTCCTTCAGCAACTCCACCATCTTCTTCGCCACTTCTGCACCAGCTGCCAGATTATTTGTCATGTAGGACGCATCATAGTCTTCCGTATTCATCATCGTATCAACAAGGACGACCGGCAGCTTATCCGCACGAAGATTCTTCGTAGTCTCGGTCAGACGCATGCTGTCAGCCGCACCGAGAATGATGGAGTCTGCCTTCTTCGCCTGCGCGTCGATCAGCATAGCGCGCTGCAGCTCCCAATTGCCATCCTTGTTGACGCCGCCTACATAGACATTGACCCCATTCTCCTCCCCTGCTTTTTTCATGCCTGCAATCACTTTTTTCCAATAGTTGCCATTCATGGCTTTCACGACAGCATAGACATTCTTCTGTCCGCTTTTCACAGTGGTGACTGCTTTGAAATCCTGTTTCGCAGGTGCTTCAGCGACCTTCTGCGTCACCGTTCCCTGCGGTTCGGCCTGACTGCCACACCCAGCGACCCCACCTGCCAAAATACATGCAGAAATAAGAAGTGCCCACATTTTTTTCATATCGATTGCTCCTTTTCCACAGAAGTATCATCGTGGAAAAGAAATCTAACATATCCTTCACAGGCGGCCACCATGATCGCTTCCATCATTAAATTATAGATTTATTTTATATGCTATTGCATGAATTATCAACTTGAAAAAATCAAGAGCTGATTAAGACGCCAAAAACGCTGCATGAGCATCAACTCCTGCAGCATTTACAAGTATAAAATTGTAAAAATCAATACATCAAAAAAACAAAGCTTTCAAAAGACTTTTATTTAGGCAGATGCGATGTCGCAGTATCTGCCAGATGTGCGATCTGATTCAAAGAAAAAAGCATATTCATATCATTCATGTTGTTTTCCCCGACAAAATGGCGGATCTCCGTGATGCTGGCATTGGATAGGCCCATATTCCATGAACGTGAGAGCGGAATGTCGATCATCGCACAGATGATCGTGCGAAGGGCTGCACCATGACTGACGATAGCATAGCTTTTATGATCCCCACGGGATAGAAGCTCCTTCATGAATGTCATTGTACGTACCTGGCAGTCGAGGAAAGACTCTCCATGAGGAAGCCGCAGCTGGTCAGGATGGTGATACATCTCACTGATCATGCCGGGCCAGAGCTGATCGATCTCACTGAAGGTCTTCCCCTCCCAGTCACCGAAACAGAGCTCCTGCAGCGCAGGCACAATTTCAAGCTCCATGCCATGTGACTTGGCGATGCCTTCCGCCGTAATACGTGCCCGCTGTAAGGGGCTCGTGATCACGCCGTCAAGAGGGATATCCTTGAAATAGGACGCCACTTTCTCCGCCTGCGCCATCCCCATATCGGAGAGCGCAACGTCCGTCGAACCCTGATAACGCCCTGATTTATTCCATTCTGTCTCTCCATGGCGGATAAGATATAGTGTAATCATAGCTGTAATCTCCTTGTCTGATCTCTGAGAACGTCTGTCCCCCAGATCAATCTTTTTCCACGGCGCGCAGTGCCTCCATGAGAATCCGATTTTCTTCTTCTGTCCGCACCGCGACACGGAAGTAAGTCTCATCGAGTCCTTCATAATTTCCACACTGCCGAATCAATATATGATACGGCATCAGTACCTCCTGCAGCTCCTCCGCCGTCTGATATCTTCCTATGAGCCGGCAGAGGATGAAATTCACAGAGCCGGGCAGCACCTTGACAAAATCAAGAGCATCAAGTGCAGCCGAAAGTTTTTCTCTTTCCGCTTGACAGTACACCCTGCTATTCCTGATATAATCTATGTCTTGCGCTGCTGCCGTCATGTAGGACTGCGCAAGGCCATTCACATTCCACGGAATCAGCGTATCCTGCACTCTCTCCGCCAGCGTGGGGTGAAGATAAGCAGCACCTATGCGAAGTCCCGGCACTGCATAGAATTTTGTGAGAGACATCACGACCGCTCCGCAGGTTTCATTCACAAGAACGTGCCGATAGGATACATCATCCCCCACAAAATCAATGAAGGATTCATCAATGATGAGGAAGCTCTCTTTTTTCTTTACCAAACGGAGAACGGCCTCGAAGTCCGATGGAGAAAGCATCTGTCCGTCAGGATTATTGGGATGGCCGAGGTAGATCAAAGAATGCGGAAGAAGTTTCTTTTCGATCTCCTCTAAAGGAAGTGCAAATCCCTGATCCGCCTTGAGAAGAAAGCTGTCCACCGGGCAGCCTGCCGCCTCAGCAGAAAGGCGATACTCCGAAAAGGACGGTGCCGGAACGATCACTTTCTTCGGATGAAGAAGCTCGAGGAGTTTGTACATGAGCTCTGTCGCACCATTTCCGAGTGCCATCGACTCTTCCGGGATCTCATAACGAATGGAAAGGCTTTTCTTCAGCGCTCGGCACTCCACATCCGGATAGCGGAGAGTCTCTTTTTCCCAGTGCGCAAGCAGTGCGGCTCTTCCCTCGGGAGACAGGCCAAGCGGATTGATATTGATACTGAAATCGAAGACTTTGTTCTGCTCCTCTTCGGAGAGGCCAAAGACATCGCCCCCATGGCGGGATGATTTGATAGACATAGTGAGAGTCCTTTATCAATAGATTTTTCTTAAAAAGCACGGATTGCATCGTTATCCGATCTCATCTGCGTTTTCTTAAATACACAAAAGCACGAACTCTACCGAGTCCGTGCTTTCATTATAATGTATCAATTAGATTTTTTCTACCTGCATACCACGATTGGTGAGGCTCACAAGATCGAGGAAGGTGATGCCTTCGACAGTGTCCTCCAGCTTTTCCCGAAGAGGCAAGGCCTCCATGCCCGGCGGCAGAATAAGTCCCAGGACCGTCCCGCTGTGCGCACAGATGACCCCTTTCCCGCCAAGAGAAAGTCCGATCCGATGAAAATCAGCAAGCTGCTTTTTATACAGGATCTTCTGGTTGCAGAATGCAGAGATAGAGGCAGCCTCGCCTATGAGGTCGATGGATTTTTCAGCGATGCCTTTCTCGAAGAGACGAAGAGCATGCGCAATATCCTTTTCATTGCTTTTCTGCAGAGCGATAAGGTCTTCCCGCGAATTGAAAGACATCGTGTCGATCTCTCCCCCGCAGTCATAGATGAGAATATCCATCGCCGGTGAGAGCCCGAGAGAACGAATCGCTTTCCCTTCCCTGTAGTCGAATTGCACGATCCCCTCGAAGAAGGTCGCATCGCTTGGCTCTATAGAGAGCGCAATGTGAGCGATCTCCTCCATCGACAGCTTCCGCCCGAAGGAAAGCGCAACGGCCTCTGCAACAGCACTGATATCCGCCGTACTCGAAGCAAGTCCCTTTCCTTTCGGTATCGAGGAGATAAGGCGCACGGACGGCCAATCCGTCTCGCCAAGGTAAGCCAGCGTCTTTCTCAGCGCTTCCTCTGCTTTATCAGGAAGTGCATCCTCTGCCTTTTCATCGACCAGAGCCATCGCATAGCGGTTAATGGGGCAGGTCACCATGAAGGAAGCCCCCTCTGCATAGCCCTGTATGAATTCGCCGCAGGAACCTGGCGAGCTAACTACATATGCCATACCTGCCCCCTTGTAAGAATGACGAAAAGCAGAGCCAAAAAGGCTTCTGTGAGCTCGGTGACAAATCCATATGTATCGCCTGTCGTGCCACCGATCTTCTTGACGATCCAGCGGTTCAGCTGCAGCCCGAGTACGATGGCAGCCCCCGCCAGCAGAAGGTAGGTCCATCCGAAGAAGAGGGCAGGCAGCAATGCCAGCACAAAGGCTTTCTCCAGTGCATACTTCTCACGATAAGCGGCAAACGCTTTCCCCATGCCGTATGGCCGGGCATAGGGATACTCGCAGATAGAGATCACCATATTAAGCCGACCCAGCGTCGGCATCGCCATAAGAACCAGATAGAGCGGCGCATCCGCCGAGCCCAGCGAGAGCGTTTCCACCAGGACAAAGATCAGAATGGACAGCATACCGAAAGAACCGATAAGGCTGTCCTTCATAATTTCCAGACAGCGCTCCTTTGAGCGGCCGGAAAACAGGCCGTCCGAAGAATCCATCAGCCCATCGGCGAGTGTCCCCCCGGTGAGGAAAAGCTCTCCCACCACCAGAAGGAATCCCGTCAAGAGCGGTACACCGAGCGGCTTCATCAAGAAATAGATAAGGCACATAAAAGCGCCGATGATCCATCCTATCACAGGAAACCAAGTGACGCTTTTCCCGAACTCTTCATCATTCCATACGGTGCGGTCGGAAATATGGATACGGGTCAGAAACTGCAGACCCACTAAAAATGCATTCATGAAATCACCAGAAGATATAAATCAGCACCGTCTCAAGCGCAATGAAAAGAATCGTCGCACCGTACATCATCATGATCGATGTCATGATATGGTCCGACTTCAGGGGTATCTCGGCATCCCCCATGTATTCACGGAATTCCGGTTTCCCTTCATAGTAGTTATACCCGCCGAGCTGCACATGCATCGCACCGGCGACCGTCGCTTCCGCATAGCCACCATTGGGACTCGGATGTTTCTTCGCATCACGCAGGCAAATCTCCACGGCATGACGCCAGTCCAAGCGCAAAAGGAACGCCGCTGCCACAAAGAGCAGAAAGGTGATGCGAGCCGGGATATAATTCAGTACATCATCGAGGCGTGCCGCAAAGCGTCCGAAAAAGAGATAGCGGTCATTTTTATAGCCGAGCATAGAGTCCATCGTATTTCCTGCACGATAGACCATCGCTCCTACCGGACCGAAAAGCAGAAAATAGAAGAGCGGAGAAATGATCCCATCCGTCGTATTCTCTGCGATGGTCTCGATCGTGCCGCGCGCTATATTGCTTTCATCCAGATTCTCTGTATCCCGACCGACGATCCAGCTCAGTCGCTTTCTCGCTGTCACGAGATCCTTATCATCTTTCAGAAGATGGTAGATTTCCAGACCGTCTCTGGCAAGCGAGCGCGGCGTCATCGTGAAATAAAGGACAATGGTACTGATGGCTGCATAGAGCCACAGTCCGCCAAGATGTCCAAGGTAAATCAGAAAAGCCGTCAGAAGACCTACGGTAAGCAGCACGAGCAGCACCGTCATCATCCCGCGAAGAAACATATTTCCATCGGACGTCTTTTTCTCCGGATACAGGTGGCTCTCGTAGAAGGAAATCAGATTTCCGATAAGTACCACCGGATGCCACTTCGAGCGCGGATCGCCATAGACCGTATCCACCACGAGAGCCGCGAAAGGGATCGCCGCCTCTGTGATGGAAGTAAGAAGCCCGCTCACTTATTCATTCTCCAGAATCTTATAGAAGGCGTCCATGTCGAAGTTCTTTCTGACAGTATTCGCCAGACGATCGAATTCCGACTCCTTATACGTTCTGTAGCGGAACTGGATCGGCAGATCTTCGAGTCCTTTTCTCCGGCGGAGCGCATTGATGACGGCACGGCGGATCTCATCATTATCGAATATGCCATGGCAATAGGTACCGAAAACATTGTGTTTTTCATTGATGAATCCGTCCATGAGGTCGACCGGCGATTCGCTTCGCTGTGTGATATGGAAGAGAGCCTGTGCCTCTTTGGTGAGCGTCGTCTCGCCCATATGGATCTCATACCCACGCATGCCTTTGGCGGAGAATTTCATATCGAGGAAAGGAAGCTCCTCGCAGTCAAAGAGCACCTGATAGGTATTCTTTTTGCCATGCATCGAAGTTTCATATGGCAGAAGGCCGAGTCCTTCGACTTCATCATTTTCACTTTCCACGTGAAGCGGGTCACAGACTTTTTCCCCGAGCATCTGGTAGCCGCCGCAGATGCCGATGACAGGTACACCCTCTTCTGCCAGCTCACAGATTTCCTTCGCATAGCCCTGTCGCTTCAGGTACAGCAGATCTTCGGTCGTATTCTTACTGCCCGGCAGCATGATGAGGTCCGGATGTCCGATCATATCCCCCTGCTGTACGAAGCGGACATTCACATCCGGTTCATGATTCAGTGCATCGAAATCGGTAAAATTCGAGATCTTCGGAGTCTGCATGACAGCGATGTGAATATCTCTCATCACGTGATCGCTCGGCATATCCTGCAGGGATACCGAGTCCTCATCATCGATACCCAGTTTGTCCAGGTAGGGAATGACACCCAAGACCGGTACGCCTGTCCTTTCTTTGAGGAAGGAGAGCGCCGGTTCAAGCAGGGTGATATCGCCCCTGAACTTATTGATGATGAGCCCTTTCACGAGGGCTCTCTCATCCTCATCGAGCAGCATCAGCGTGCCGACGATCGAAGCAAGCGCACCGCCGCGATCAATATCGGCGATAAGGAAGACAGGCGCGTGGCATTCCTTCGCGATACGCATGTTGACGATATCATTTTTCTTCAGATTCACTTCCGCCGGACTGCCGGCCCCTTCGATGACCAGCGCATCATAATGCGTTTCCATATAGGCCAGGGCTTCCTTCACGCTCGCCCATGCCTGCTGGCTGTACTTATTCTGGTAATCGGAAGCACTGTAGTTACCGACCGACTGCCCCAAAAGAATGACCTGAGAGCAGGAATTGCCCGTCGGTTTCAAAAGGACTGGGTTCATCTGTACGATCGGATCCGCACCTGCTGCTTCCGCCTGCGCGACCGTCGAACGTCCAATTTCACCGCCGGAACGGGTGACATAGGAATTCAGCGCCATGTTCTGCGCTTTGAATGGAGCTGTATTATATCCATCCTGCGTCAGAATGCGGCAAAACGCGGTACACAGGATGCTTTTCCCTACATGAGAACTGGTCCCCTGAAACATGACTCTTTTTGCGATCTTTGTCATCATAACTCCACTCCTCTTTCTTTGAGTTCAATGGTAATCCCTGCCACGGACAGATATACCTTGTCAGCACGCTTGGCGATATACTGATTCGCCAGACCGACAAGATCCCTGTATACCCGGCTCATGGCATTGGCAGGAACGATGCCCATGCCTAGCTCATCGGAAACAAAAATGATCTCTTTATCAGTGACTTTGGAAATCGAATCAAACATACGATCCAGATCCTTCTCCAGTGCTTTCTGGAGCGTCGTCAGATCTTCCACACCCAATGTCTCCACCGTGATCCCTTTCATATGATCCATCAGAAGGTTATTCACATACATGGTCAGACAGTCGAAAAGAATGTCATCAGCGCCTGCGAGGATCTCATCCATCATCGGCCCTGCCTCATGCATGACCTCAAAGGTCTTCCAGTCAGCCGGCCGTCTCTCGCGATGAAGCATCACACGATACTTCATCTCATCATCAAAGATCTGGCTGGTGGCGATATATCCCTTCCTTTTCCCTGTGGAATGGTACATCAGCTTCTCCGCAAATTCGCTTTTCCCGCTGCGTGCACCGCCCAGAACCAGAAAAATTTGATTCTTCATTTCCTCATCACCTCATTTTTTCGTCCCTTGACGGGCATTTACCGTTATATTTTACCATAGTTGAGACTAGATAGCCAATGACGTGAAGGGGCCTCTAGGTAGAAAAAAGACAAGCCTTCTGTCTCGTTTTTTTTCTACCTTCTAACTTTTCATCGCATCAGAAATACAAAGCGAAATTCGCGGCATAACAAAATGCCGCAAATTCCATGTTGGTATTGAAACATCAAGATGGAATTTGCGGCTATAATTTTTTAGATATTTGCTATGTCAACCTTGACAGGGGGCTGATCAGAAACACCTTGAGACAAGGTGCTGGATAAAATCAATTAAGACTTCTGAGAATCAGATTTTTTACGGAAGGAGCCGGATAAACGGACAGAGACTTCATCATAAAGCTCACGCTGATCCTCTTCGGAAAGGTAGTGAATATGAAGGAGAATATCACTTTCAAGCGGAGAAATTGCATAAGGCACAGTAGATTTTACATTTCCATCTTCATCACGCTTCTTCCGGTAATAAGAAGCCATGTTTAAATCCTTATCAAAAAAAGCAGACGCGGGAACAGAAAAAAGTTTAGAAAGACGATATAAAAGATGAAGCCCTAGATTATATTTGCCCAGCTCAATCGCTGAAACCGCTTGGACAGAAGAACCGATGCGTTTTGCAAGCTCCGTCTGCGTAAGGCCATACATCGTTCTTAATTCTCGAATGTTCCGGCCAATCCTTTGACGATAAGCATGCTCATCAACATCAATGACAGAAGGGAAAGTATCGGAATTCAAAGCCAAAGCACACCTCCCACAACAAACAACCAACCTGACAATACTATTGTACACATAAGCAAATCAGGTATGTCAAGATTCTTGTGTAAATTTCTTATGTCACCTCATTTTTTTCGTCCCTTGACGGGCATTTACCGTTATATTTTACCATAGTTGAGACCAGATAGCCAATTACGTGAGCGGGTCTGACGGTAGAAAAAAGACGAGTCTTCTGCCTCGTCTTTTGCATTTTTTAGCTGTTCATCTCTCATGCGATCAATGTTTGCCATACCTCAGTCTATCACAAAGGGAGAGCGGATCCGCTGTCTGCCTCTCCTCCCCTGACAGCCACATCCCGCCCCTCTTGCTTTCCTCATTCCTCATGGGGTACAATGAGAACCGATACAGAATGTTTCAAGAAAACACACCAGGAGGTCAATCATGGAAGATTTAGAAAAGCAGGATCCTTATCGCATCGAAATGATGCGTACCCTTTGGGAAAACAACTTCAGAGGCACGATTTTTGATTACAGAGACTCGTACGTAGCGACAGTACGCCTGATCTTCAGCATTCCGCTCGATCGTGAAGAGGTCCCGGAAAATGCACCGGTCGTCGATCCGATGATTTTCGTCCTTGTCGAAGATACGGTACTGAAGCCGATCGAAGTCGTTGCATTCGAAGAAGCGATGACTCCGATCCTTGCCAAAAAGCTCGCCAGCAATGTCTTCACCCCGGATCGCATCGTTTATTTCTACCCGAGCCCGGCAGAAGGCGCAGAGACGAAATAAAAAGAAGCACCGCGGTGCGGCCCAATCAGCGTTTTCTTAAATTCACATTTACAAAACGATCTTCATATAGTATAATAGCCGTATCGACTTATGCAGTCGTGATTTATGGCAGTCTCCGGGTCCCGTGCAATGGGATCCCATGAATCTTGTCAGGTCCGAGAGGAAGCAGCAATAAGTGGCTCTTTCCATGTGCCACGGTGCATCCTGGAGGCTGTCATAAATCACGTTTGCATAAGTCTTTTTTATTGCACCGACTGCCTCGTTCATCCCGGCATCTTTTCTCTTTTATTTTTTCTCTTTACTATGAGGAGGCATCCGTTCTTATGGCCTATCTCGCACTTTATAGAAAATGGCGTCCCCGCACTTTCAGTGAAGTGGTCGGGCAGAAGCATATTTCCATCCCGCTCCAGCGTGCCATCGAGCAGGATCGGCTGGCGCACGCCTATCTCTTCTCCGGTCCGCGCGGTACGGGAAAGACCAGTATGGCAAAAATTCTCGCAAAAGCCGTGAATTGTGAACATCTGGAAGAAGGCAATCCCTGCAACAGTTGCGAAATCTGCCGGGAAATCAATGCGGGCGCAAGTCTCGATGTCTATGAGATCGATGCCGCATCGAACAGGGGCATCGAGGAAATCCGTGCTCTGAAGGAGTCTGTCAGGACGCTTCCCGCCGCCTGCCGCAAGAAAGTGTACATCATCGATGAAGTACACATGCTGACGAAGGAAGCCTTCAATGCTCTCCTGAAAACATTGGAAGAACCGCCGAGCCACGTGCTTTTCATCCTAGCAACCACCGAGCCGGAAAAAATCCCGCTCACCATTCTCTCCCGCTGCCAGCGCTACGAATTTCACCGCATTTCCGTGGAAGACATCAAGCAGCACCTTCTCTATATCGCCAAAGAAAGCGGCATGCCGCTCACAGAAGATGCCGCTGACCTCATCGCTGTCCGCGCTGATGGCGGTCTCAGAGATGCACTCTCCCTCCTTGACCAGTGCTCGTCTGCAACCGAATCAGCGACGCTGGATGCTGCAGAAGTCTATGACCTTCTTGGATTGACAGGAAAAGACCAGATCATTACATTGTCTCATCATATTTTTAACGGAGAAAGCGGTGAAACACTGACCCTCTTCTACCGCATTCTGCAAAGCGGCAAAGAGCCGGCAGCCATTCTCCGTGACCTTTTGGAGCATTTCAGAAATCTGATGATCTGCCGCATTGAGCCAAATGCGCCGGAACTTTCTGCCTATGGAAAAAATATCAGCCTTTTGAGGGATGATGCTGCCAAGATCTCAGAAGCCTATCTGGACAGTCTTTTCGACTATCTCCACCAGTCACTGACCGAGACGCGAAGAAGCTCGTCACCTCGCATGAGCGCGGAGATGGGGCTTCTTCATCTCTGCCGTCTGAAGGGCTCCGCTGCCGTAGACAGTCTGGCAGAACGGATCAGCGCGCTGGAAAAAGAGATCGATGCCTTGAAAAAAGGAAGCGCCTCCGGGCAGACGCCTACTGCGGCTCCCTCTTTCGAGCCGCCCACCCCGATCGCGGTATCTGCGGTGAAGAGCGAGCCGGCATCTGTGATGCCGCCGCCCCCGCCTTTACCGGAGTCTCAGCCGCTTCCTACTGAAGAGCCCTCCTTTGCGCCTTCTCCTAAGCCAAAGCCGGCAGGGAGAAGAGAGCCACCGTCTCCCGCGCCGTCTCAACCTGCGGAAACCTTGCCGGTCAAAGCGGCGCCAAAAGCAGAGAATAACGCCAATGCCGCTCTGCTTGACCCTGCGACCTATCCTGCCATTTGGCAGAAGGTACTCGGTTATTTCCACGACATTTGCCGCATCGATATGCTGACCTGTTATCAGAAAGGCGTACTCCTCTATCTCACGCCGCAGCGCGCCGTCATTTCTTCTCCGCAGCAGTGGCTGGTATCCGCCGGAAACAACAAATCGTACCAGAAGATGGCTGCCGAGGCTTTTCAAAAAATCATCGGCTCTTCCGTCGAGCTTCATGTCGTCTTGAAAGGAAGCACGGAAGAGGCGGATGCCCTCGCACAGCTGTCCGCAGCCAAGCAGGTAAGGGAAGAGGAGACGCCTGCATCCCCCGCAAGAGAGGCAGCCCCCGGAAGGAAGGCGGTTTTGCGAGATGGCTACCAGCTGGTAACGGAAAAGGATATCAAAGCTCCTGATCGGGATGACCCGTCTTTTAAAGAAGCCTTGAAAATCCTGCCTGACTGTGATATATATGAAAAGGTTACGGAATAGTTCTAAGCGGCAAGGGAGCTATCGGCAAACCCGTGCCCCCTGCCATGTTCTTGTCTATTTCAAGAAGCAGTCCATATTTTATTCAAAAGATTCCTAAAGGAGGATCTCATTATGTTCGGAAATAAAGCCCAGATGCAGAATATGCTGAAAAAAGCACGTAAAATGCAGGAAGACCTGCAGAAAAAGCAGGAAGAACTGAAGCAGCAGACCGTCGACGTCTCCGTTGGCGGCGGTGCTATTGCTCTCACCCTGAATGGAGACAAACAGGTCGTTTCCCTGAAGATCGCAAAAGATGCGATCGACCCAGAAGATCCGGAAATGCTCGAAGACCTCATCACCACCGCTTTCAACGAAGCCAGCAAGAAGGCGGATGAAATGGTACAGAAGGGCATGAGCGAAGTGACAGGCGGCCTGGGGCTTCCTGGCGGCATGTTCTAATGAATCAGGAGCTTGAGCTGGTCGCTGAGCAATTCAGAAAACTTCCTGGCATCGGTGTCAAGAGCGCTCGCCGCCTGGCCTACTTCATGATGGAGCGTCCGGAAAGCGAGGTCTGCGATTTTCTTCATGTCATCGAAGAAGCCAGGAGCAAGATCTGCTATTGCTCGGTGTGCTGCAATCTTTCCACGAGCGATCCCTGCGATATTTGCAGCGATGCGCGCCGTGACCATTCGGTCATCCTTGTCGTCGAACAGCCGCAGGATGTCATGGCACTCGAGCAGAGCCATGAGTATCATGGTCTGTATCACGTACTGCATGGCGCACTCTCCCCGCTGGATGGTATCGGCCCGGAAGATCTCAAGATCAAAGAGCTTCTGGAACGCTTGAAGGATGAGACGGTGAAGGAAGTCATCCTTGCAACGGACCCCGATACGGAAGGCGAGGCCACGGCTTTCTATCTCACCCGCCTCATCAAGCCGTCCGGCATCAAGGTCACCCGCATCGGCCGCGGTATCCCTGTCGGCGGCGATATCGGCTTCGCTGACAGCATGACCCTTGCCGGCGCGGTGGAAAACAGAAAAGAAGTATGAACACGTAGGCTGCTGTTTCTGCCTGCAACCATAGGTTTACTGGAGAAAATATATGCTTGAATCTTTAGGCGGACTTGGCGGGTATGGCATTGCCAGCGTCCTCATGGTCGTCGTGGCATTCCTGCTCTTTGCCAAATTTGTAAAAAAAATCATCGGAAATATCATCATGGGCGGTGTACTCTTCTGGCTTTTGAATACGCTCGGCATCACCCACATGGTATGGAATACGATGCATGGCATCGTGGTCGCTATTTTCGGTGTCCCCGGCACGCTCATCCTGGCCATTCTGGATGTGATCGGTCATTGAAAGCAAGCAAAAAAAGGAGATCCATTCCGGATCTCCTCTTTTTTTATGGCGGAAAAGCAGGTAAGCCAGTTACTCTTTCTCTTTTTCTTTATCGGATACTTTTTTCAGTACGACGGAAGACCCCTGCTTTTCCGCTTCAAATCGATCTTCTTCAGAAAGATGCTCCGAATCAAGGACGATCTTCACGCCCATGCGGTCAAGCATTTCATCGATGGTATGCTGTGTCTTATATAATTCACCCATGTGATTCACCTCGTTTCTGCGGGGACCTTTGATGGATAACCATCAAAAGCCATATGCTGATCCGCGTTTTCTTTAGATATGATCCTTCCACTCATAGGCCACTCTCTTCCGATAGAGACGCCACAGGAGAACAGCGATAGTCCATCCGGTGATGACCGCCATGACCATGGAATCCGGCGTCGATGCGCCCTGCAGCTTGGACGAAAGCCCGGCCGCATACAGACTGACGGAGAAGAAGGTCGCAATATACAGCGCAGCCAGAGCGACCATCGTACGGCGCATGCGGGCGAGGACGAAGGCAGCGATGCTCAAAACGGACGATACGGCAAGACCGATCCAGAAGAGGCCGGAGAGCGGACCGTCTGCGATGTCCCCTTTCAGCAGGAATGCCATGCCGAGGAAGAAGAGCAGCTGGAGGATGCTCGATACCAGGAAGGCCGCGCGGCAACGCTCGCCGAGCGGGTTCATGATCTTTACCGCGCCATAGAGAGCAGCGAGCTCGAAAGCGGCCAGAATGAGCCAGAGTGAGATCACGATCCCCACCCCGGACATCAGATCTCCGCCTGTCACCATAGAACCGCCTGAAAGTCCGATCACAAACAGAGCAAGAGCGGAATAAAGACTCATCCCTTTCATAATCAGCGCACTTCCGAACACATTTTTGAAGAAAGCCGCAAGAATGCGAAGCGCGCCACCCACGACAGCCACGGAAAGCACCGCCATGACGGAGTCATGCATCGTATCTCCCGCAGCCGCAGGCATCGCCGATGCGACGAGCGACAGGCCAAAGATCAGCCAGGCTTCATTAAGATCGATACCCGGTTTTAAAAGAGAGAGCACCGCTTTGTTCTCCTCCTGATTCCTTGCTACAAAAGGGGCAGCGAGTGACAGCCCCCAGTCCAGCAATTCCAGAAACAGATACATGCCTAAAAAGACAGCGGGCCAGATGGGTGTAACGGAATTCATATAATCCTCCTTATCCTCCTTCTATCAACAATAATGGAAGCACTTTTCTACAAAAGTATATCACAATAAGCGGAAATTCGCGACCATCGCGCCCCTTTTCAGCATTTCGCGAATGTTGTAGAATAGAAAAGAACCGCAATAAAATCATAGAGAGAAATGACTAAAAAAAGAGGAAGCATCTCTCCTCCGGCTTTTCCATTTCTTATTTTTTAAGGAGACTCCATGGAACGCATCGCGATCATTGACTTAGGCTCGAACTCCATCCGCTTCATCATCATGCAGATCGGAGAGCATGGCGCTTATAAATTGATCTATCAGGAAAAGAAATCTATCCGCCTGGCGGAGGGGATGACGCTCACCTCTCGTCTTCTGACAGAGGAAGCGCAGCAGCGGGCCCTGAGCTGTCTTGCCGTCTACTCCCATATCATCGAAGTGCAAAAGATCAAAAAGGTACTTGCTGTCGCGACAGCAGCCGTCAGAAATGCCATCAACGGAGCTTCTTTCTTGAAGCGCGTCCGCATGTCGACCGGCATCCCCATGACGATCATCAGTGGCAAGGCCGAGGCTGCGCTTGGCTTTTCCGGTGTCAGCCATACCATCGATCAGAAGGATTTCCTCCTCTTCGATCTGGGCGGGGCGAGCGTAGAGATCTCCCTCGTCAAAAACAAAAAACGCATCCATTCTATCAGCATCCCGATCGGTGCGGTGACGCTGACGGAGATGTTTCAATCCTCCCGCGAGGTGAATCAGAATAAGATCGAGACCATACAGCGCTTCATCCAGAATGTGCTTTCCAAAATCGAGTGGTTTCCCAGCGAGCCCCTGCCGGTCATCGGCATCGGCGGTACTGTCCGAAATCTCGCCAAGATCCACCAGCGCGCAGTGAATTATCCGCTGCCGAAGCTCCACAACTATCGTTTCACCGTCGAAGATGTCTTCGAAGAAGTCCGCATGATCACGGGGAAATCCTATGAGGAGCGGCAGAAGATCAGCGGGCTCTCTTCCGAGCGCGCCGACATCATCATCGCAGGTGCGCTCGTCATTCAGGAAATCCTGCGGAAAGCGAAGACGTCGTATCTCACGATCTCCGGCTGCGGTCTGCGTGAAGGGCTATTCTTCCACTACTATGATCCCATCTACGACAAAAACGGAGACAAGCAGCACGACATGCTCCGCTGCTCGGTGCAGAATTATCTCGATACCCTTCCGATAACCTATGATTTCCACACCAAGTATGTCACCGCGACCGCACTCGCTATGTTCGATCAGTGGCAGAAGGTCCACAAGCTCGACCCGCGCATGCGTGATATTCTCGCCGCGGCAGCCCGCCTGCATGACATAGGAAATCTGATCAATTACTACAGCCACGCCCGCCATAGCTGCTACATGACGGCGAATGCGCATATCTTCGGCTGGACACACAGTGAACAAGTGATGTGCGCTCTGATCTGCGCTTTTCACCATGGATACTCCGGAAAGTACCTCAAAGCGAATGGGCAGGCACATATCCTGACGGCTGCACAGATGCGTCAGGTCCGCATCCTCTCCCTCTTCCTTGCCATGGCGGAAGGTCTCGATGAAAGTCAGGAGCACTGCATCACCCGTGTCATCTGTACCTCCTTCAAGGCTGCGATGGATCTTCGCGTCTATACGGATCGGGAAAATTTCGATGTCCCTGCTCACGCGACAGCGTCTTTTGTCAAAGACTTTGAAAAAACATTCCATCTTCCCTTCCGCATCCAGTGGTTCCCCGGAAGCAGCCACAGGAATGAGCTCGTCGAAGCAGCACAAAAGCTGTGAAAA